>Ga0208196_1000979_pt1 | contig 33278 bp, 30 predicted proteins | sample AD_JPNNA7_MetaG_FD_184443 | JGI IMG/M metagenome (GOLD analysis project Ga0208196, IMG submission 184443) | Active sludge microbial communities of municipal wastewater-treating anaerobic digesters from Japan - AD_JPNNA7_MetaG (SPAdes) (version 2) | ecosystem: Engineered > Bioreactor > Anaerobic...
TGTAATGTTGTTGATGTTTAACTTATTGATGTTATTGATATTGCCAAGTGCTTTCAATATCCTTGAATATTACAGAATCCCATCGACGCGGTAGAGGTCAGGGGTTTAATACCCCTTGCGCCTGCCATATAAATCAACCATCTACTTAAAAAGAAATGGAATACTTGGCATGTTATAACTGTTGCCGAATCCGGATTTTCGATGCTGAATATTTTCGGCAATCACCGCTGCGGTATTGATCACGATACTCTCAGGCGCTTCGAAGAAAAGATCAACGCTACTGACGAGTCAGGAAGCCTTCACCCACGTGCCCCAGTAAGTGCTATTCCGCGAAAGTTCTTTCGATATTTATCTGAATCAACAGACGAGAGGGTTCTCGCTGACTTTAAGCGCCATCTCGAAGATTTTATTGAGGCAAATAGCAAAATCATCCAAGCATCTAAAGTTCTCGTGGAATTTCATGTATCGCCGCTGGCTGTTCCAGCACACTATGTTGATGCAATTGAGGAAACCTTCCGTCAGTGTCCACCAGGGGGCGTCCTGCGCGAAGTTGTAATCGCGGTATGAGTCATGCCCAACAAGGAGCTCCAATTAACCGTCCAACCCGCTGGCGCGGGCTGGCCAGCAACTGAGCTTCTGCGTTTTGCCAAGAATAGACCCGTAAATAATTCTCTCCCTCCCTTTTTCCACTTGGCATACTACAAGTATTTTCGTATAATTTGTTAAACTCCATGGATGGAGGAAACAATCATGCATACCTATAAAATCGAAATTGACGAAAAGGTCTGGAATTATCTGAAGAGTAAGGCCGAGCCGTTTGAAGACACGCCAAACTTGGTATTAAACAGAATCCTCTTTGGGAGAGAAATGCCCCGTCCCAATCAGGCAAATAGAAATAACATTCCAACAAGTTTCCCTAATGGTGTCCCGAAGGCTTTGGCACAGATACTTGAAGTCATTTATGAGGTGAAGAACTCGGGTCGAAATAGAACCGAAGCCATTAACCTTGTCGCTCAAAGAAGGAATAAAGCCCCTCAAACGGTTATTGACAAGTACTGCAGGCAACTTGGCAAAAGGGCTTATGAAATTGACTGGCTTTTGGTGGATCAGAACTTAGGGGAACAAAGAGCAGTACTCGAAGGGAAATTTGTAAGGCATCGAAAGCTGATAGATTCTTTTTTCGCCTCTTTAAAAAACGGGAAAGACAAGGAGGTACATCATGTATAATGAGTTTACAGCAATTATTGAAAAGGATGGAGATTGGTACATTGCGTACTGCCTTGAGATTCCGGGGGCAAATGGGCAAGGCAAGACAATCGAAGAATGCAAAGCAAGTTTAGCGGAAGCAATCTCGCTTATCCTAGAAGATCGGCGCGAGGACGCCATGCGCGGATTGCCAGAAGATGCCATCCGTGAGGTCGTCGCAATCTAATGAAGAGACAGACTCTACTGCGGTATCTGCGTCGGCATGGTTGCTACCTCAAAAGAGAAGGCGGATCTCATTCGCTTTGGATGAACCCTGCGAATGGTTCCGTGGAGACGGTGCCACGCCACACCGAAATCTCCGATAAACTTGCAAGAAAGATATGCAAAGGACTCGGGATCCCTGGTTTTTGCAAAGAAAAGTAACAAGAACAACGGCATAACAACGCCATGCACCGGATCGCCGAAAAGCTGGCTCTCGCATATGGCGAGCGTTAGACCGTAAAGATAAGAAGAAAACAAAAAATATGAATAAAAATTTATCATTTTTATATCACTGGCGAGGCGCATAACTCCTTTAAATCCGATGACTTAATAATAATGCGCATATCTGAAATTTTACTGGGCGGTATCGACTACTCAATCATTTATTTTTTGACCGAGCACAACAAAGTGCTCAATTTAATTTTTTTTTATTACAGCATCGCCCCTGTATGCTAAATTTCTAAAAGATACGGTATTTAGTCACCCGGTTTATGCGATCGGCATTCAAGACGGCGACAATAACTTTCTTTTAATAAGAAGACGCAAGCTTGAAAATGTGTTGATTTGTGAGCGCGAGGTAATCGCAAAATTGGAAGACTTTAAAAAACAGGGTATCTGTAAAGCGACAATTCATCACCAAGTTATTCTCGCCGAACAAGAAAAAAAGTTTAAGGATTTTTCTATAACAAAAGCAGAAATCGCCGATTATTTTTCCGCGGTTGTAGAATCTCCCATTATCAACACAAAACAAGAAGACGCCCTTATCAAATTCATCCGTGATAACAACATCGCCCCGCAAGATGTCATTAACTACCTTAAATCAAAAACATCGTAGCGGAAAAATCTTTTTCAATATCAAACAGTATCAAAATACCTCTTGACAAGCGTTATTTATATAGCTATATTAGCTAATATAGATTTATTAGCTAATCAAAGGAAAACAATTATGCATGGTGCATCAGCAACAGAGGTAAAAAATAAATTCGGTCAAATTCTTGAAATGGCGATGACTGAACCTATTGCCATAGAGAAAAACGGAAGGCAGGTTGTAGTTATGATGTCCATGTCTGAGTATCAAAGACTTTTAGAAATTGAAGACAGATATTGGGGCGAGATAGCTTTAAAAGCTATTGAGGACGGTTTCTTGACAGTCAATGACACCAAAGCATGGATCGAAAGAAAACTTGATGTTAAAGCTATCGATTAGTAAACAAGCGCAAAAGTTTTTAGACAACCTCTCTCCAAAACAATTCCGGCAAATATTAAAGAAGGTGTTTGCTCTTTTGGAAAATCCTATGCCACATGACAGCAAGGAGCTTAAAGGATATCCCTTCTTAAGAAATGATATCGGCGAATACAGGATAGTATATGATGTCAAAGAAGATGTCCTCAGGATTATCGTTGTCGGTAAGCGCAACGATAGTGAGGTATACAAAAAGATATGACGGTATAAAAGAAAGTGGATTGTCATATTTTTGTCATATTACAAAATGAAACATAACTTAAACTACAATATAAATAGCGTAATTAATGTAATGTTGTTGATGTTTAACTTATTGATGTTATTGATATTGCCAAGTGCTTTCAATATCCTTGAATATTACAGAATCCCATCGACGCGGTAGAGGTCAGGGGTTTAATACCCCTTGCGCCTGCCTTAAAAATCAACCCTCTACAATAAAAAATGGTATCCGCATCTTGATATCAAAGACTCTTGAAGATTAAAGCCATAGCCCTCTAACTATCCAGTACGTCACGTACCTTTTGTAACAGCGTATTTAGGGACATCGGCTTTGGCAAAAAACTTAGAATATTCTGATCGATCTCCTTTTCTATCACAATATCCTTTGTATAACCGCTTGTAAAAAGTGTTTTAATCTCGGGGTTTATTTTAATTATTTCTTCGTAAACCTCCCGTCCATTTTTCTTCGGCATCACAGAGTCAACTATCATTAAATCGATATCTTTATGTCGTAGAAATTGATTTACGGCATCTTCTCCATCTATGGCTTCAATAATGTTATAGCCGCACTGTTTAAGTGCTTCACAGATAAAAAGTCTCGCTTCCCTATTATCTTCAGCAATAAGGATTGTTTCGTTTCCTATTGCAATGGGGTCGATTTCAACCTTTTTATCATTAATCGAAAATTTCGTCGTAGGGAAATAAATATGGAATGAGGTGCCATGATTAGGCACACTTTCCACTCTAATATAACCGTTGTGCTGTTTCACTATGCCATAAACAGTAGAAAGACCAAGTCCTGTGCCTTTTCCAACCTCTTTCGTTGTAAAAAACGGATCAAAGATCTTCTCGAGCGTTGCCTCATCTATACCAACACCTGTATCAGATATACTGACGACAAGGTATTCACCAGTGTTTCCAAAACCATGAAATTTGATAAAATCGCCATCAATATAAACAATATCAGTATTTATGGCAAGCGTTCCCCCTTTTGGCATGGCATCCCTTGCATTAGTAACAAGATTAAAAAGGATTTGGTCAACTTGTGACTTATCAGCCATGACAACAGCATCCTCTTTAGAAAAGGACATCGTCAACTCTATATCTTCTGTAATAAGCCTTCTCAGTAGTTTATGCGTAGCCCTTATCGTCTCGTTCATATCTATGGGAACAAGATTTACAGGCTGTTGTCTGCTAAACGAGAGAAGGCTTTGTGTGAGATCTGCTGCCTTCTGAGAAGCAGATAATATCTGATCCACATAAGCCCTCAATGGATCTTTCTCATCCAGCTTAAGCTGCATAAGAGAGGCATATCCCATAAGGCTTGTGAGGATGTTATTGAAGTCATGTGCAATTCCACCGGCAAGCGTTCCGATCGCCTCCATCTTCAGGGCCTGCCGAAGTTGAGATTCAAGGTGTTTTCGCTCTGTGATATCCTGAAATGTCCCGTCATAATACAACAGATCGTCCCTTTCATCACAAACCAGACAGACCTTTATCTCTCCCCAAATAATAGATCCATCTCTCCGATAGATGCGGGCTTCCACGCTATATGTCTGTTTTGTGCATGCTATATAATTAAGGAGAGATTCATGGTCAGCCTTATCAACAAATGCATCGGCAATGTCTAAATCCAAAAGCGATTGCATATCATTATATCCGAGCATACTGATGAAGGTCTGATTGGCATCTGTCAATCTTCCTTCTATGTTGCAACGGAATAAGCCAACAGGAACGCTTTCAAAAAGGCTGCGGTATCTCTTTTCAGCCTCCCTTGCAGCCTCGAAGTGCTTTGATCTTGCAAGAGCAAGTCTCGCAGCACCCGATAGACGTGCAAAATGTTTGGGTTTTTTAAGCACATAATCATCGAGGCCTGACCTCATGGCATCTATGGCAATTTCCTCACTTCCGGAGCCTGTAAACATTATTACAGGGCATTGAGGCCAACGCGTCTTGACAATCTGGAGAAGCTTCAACCCATTTGTCCATTTTAACTCATAATCTGTAACCACGAGGTCATATCCGCCCTGTTCAAGCGCAGGTTCAAGCTCTTCAGGCAAACCAACCTCCACAATTGTTACACCAGGGAATTCCCGTCTCAATTGTCTTACGGCAAGCAATTCCCGCTTATCTGAGTTGCAAAAATATCCACCATCTCTTTTATTGACTCAGCAGTTACAGGTTTTAACAGATAGCTGTTTGCACCCAATTCGTATGCCTTTTCAATATCTGTAGTATTGCTTGAGGAGGTTAGTACAACAACCTGTAGATTTTTAAATGCCTGTAAATTTCTTATCCATGCAAGAACCTCGTGCCCAGATTTTCGTGGCATATATAGATCAAGAAAAACCAGTGTAGGCATTGGAAAAAGATCTCGATTGGCATACTTATCATGACCAGCAAGATACGATATCGCCTGATCTCCATCATATACAACATACAAAGGATTTTTCAATCCAGCCTTCATGAATATATGCTGGAATATTCTGACAGTCAAAGGATCGTCATCTACAAGAAGGATTGCCGGCAATGACATTTTAGCCTCCATATAAGGTTGTTGTTCTGCGATGAACACATATTTAAAATCTATTGTACTGACTAAAACAGTTTTTCGTATTCTGTTATAGCATTAGTCTCTATTGCAAGTATATCATCAAGTCCTATTTTAAAAGGCATTGCAACATCCTCAATGTTCTCGAGATCCTGTTGTTCGAGTTTTTCCACAATGCCGAGCAGCACGCCGGATAGCCCTTCTCTTTTGAGAAGCGCATCGGATATTTCGCTTGAAAGATTCAAATCAGATAACGCCTCTGACAAGGATATACCGAGAAGTGCATCCATGAGTGACAGTATACCCACGATGAATGCAATATCCCCAGCAGTCCTATTATTCGTTGCCTTCAGCGCGAGTTTTTCCATTATAAGTCCCCTCATGGTCGATCGTTCAAGAAGTGGGTTTGATTTCATATCATCCACCTGATTTGCAAAAAGAAGCAAAGATACCCACTTTTGGAGGTTCCTATAACCAAGCATGGTGATGGCATGTCTTATCGATGTAACCTTTTGTCGGACATAAAAAATAGCGGAATTCATGAATTTCAATAGTTTGAAATCAAGTTGCGGACTCTGCTTGAATACCTTTTCAATGACATCGACGTCATCCTCAACGGCAAGGCTATTGAAAAGCTTAAATAACGTTGCCTGCTCTGGAGAAATGGTTTTGCCCTCGATTACCTCAGGTTTGGAAAAAAAATATCCCTGAAAATACTCAAAACCAAGCGAGACTGAATAAGAAAAATCCTCCAGTGTCTCAACCTTTTCCGCGAGAAGTTTTACAGGGTACTCCTTGAGCATCTTAGCGGTTTTCTCGATATCCGTCTTATCACGATTGAGTATCTCTATCTTGATATACTCTGCAATGTCAAAAAGCGGCAACAAAGATTCGCTGAAGAGAAAGTCGTCGAGGGCAAATATATAACCTTTTGCCCTGAGATCTTTACACATATTAATCAGTTCATCATTTACCTCAACATGTTCGAGTATCTCCAAAACAGTATATTTTGGAGGAAGCAGTTCAATCAGTCCGCTGGAAAGCATCTCAGCATTGACATTTACAAAGCCCTTCTTTTCACCGACGAGATTCTGAAAACCTATATTATTAAGGGTATTTGCCATTACAGTGGCGGTTGCCTGCACATGGTCTGAGATATGCGCCCCGGTCTTTGTCGCATCTCTAAAGAGAAGCTCAAAACCAAAGATCTTTTTGTTTTTAGAAAGTATAGGCTGTCTGCCAATAAAGATCTTTTCCATATTTAATCGTATAGGTCTTAGGCGCCCTCAAGCCCCTTTTAATCGTCTACGAACTTAATAAGTAAGCACCAACTTCAAACATCTTACCACAGAACATATATAAAAGATATTCAGTCAAAATTCAATCCTGAATTTCTTTGATTTTAGAAGCCAGTGTTTCGAGACTGAAGGGCTTCTGGAGAAATCCACTGCACCCTTTGCCCATTATCTTATTTGCCTCGCCGTTTAAGCTGTAACCGCTGGAAAGTACTACCTTAACGTCATGTTTGATATCTTGAAGTCTATCGAATGTTTCTGCTCCTGACATGCCTGGCATAATCATATCCATAATAACAATATCAATCTCTTGGTGTCTCTCTTTAAAGATATCTATCGCTGTCTGACCGTTTTTAGCTGCATAAACCTTGTAACCCAATGATTCGAGCATCGCCTTAGCGACATCCAGTACAGCCTTTTCATCATCAACTAAAAGGATTGTTCCCTCGCCTTTTTTAATCACTTCAATTGGTCTTTTATCTTCCTCAATCTCCCTTACGGAAGCAGGCAGATAGATAGTAAATGTCGTCCCATGACCAGGCTCACTGTAAACATTTATAAAACCTTTATGCCCCTTTATGATTCCATAAACCGTTGCAAGCCCCAGGCCTGCTCCCCTGTCCATTTCTTTGGTTGTAAAAAACGGTTCGAAGATGCGGCTTCTCGTCTCTTCGTCCATTCCTGTGCCGGTATCTGTAATTGATATCTTAATATATTTGCCCTGCCTTATATTATATGGAAATGCCATTTTTTCATCAATCATGACACTGTCGGTTTCCAGACATATCTCACCGCCACCAGGCATTGCCTGCCAGGCATTTATTAAAAGATTCATCAATACCTGCTCCATCTGTCCCCTGTCAACCTCGACACTCGGCAGATTTTTGGCGTATTTTTGGTTTATAACTATCTCTTTCCTGGTCTTGGCAAACAACAAAGATGTCTTTTGAATGATGTCATTAATGTTTGTCGGCTTTACATCATATCTTCCAGTCCTTGCAAATCCGAGCAGTTGTGCTGTCAGACTTGCCCCACTCTTTATTTGTTCCTCTATCCTTTTAAGCTTTGCATAGTTTGGGTGTGAGGTGTCAAGCTCGAGCAGCATAAGCGATACATAGCCCTGAATCCCCATCAGCAGGTTATTGAAACCGTGCGCGATACCCCCGGCAAGCGTTCCAATGGATTCCATCTTTTGCGCCTGAAACAACTGATCTTCAATCTTTTTCATCTCAGTAATGTCTTCGCAAATCACAAGATAATCGCCTGTATCTATCATAACTGAAGCAAAATTTATGACTTTCTGTGTTCCGTCTTTGCAGGTAACATTGAAAACCCTCGGTCTACGTTCACCTGGTTTGGCGTCTTTAAAATCATCTATCCATGCAGAGACAACTGTACGACGATACTCTTTTTCAGGAAACGCCTTTTTAAACCATGTCTTGCCATCTGTAATTTCACCTGGTTCAAACCCAAAAATCTCAGTGAACTTGTTGTTTTCATATATAAATCGACCGCTATTATCTATAAGAACCATACCAAAAGGTGCGTTTTCAGAAAGAGTTTTAAGCTTCTCCTTTTCTTTAAGGATTGCTTCCTCTGCCTGTTTTCTCGGTGTAATATCGTGTATAATGGAAAAAAGAACACTCTTCAATTCAAATTCAATCTTGTTACTAAACACCTCCACATCACAAACAGAACCATCAGCTTTCAAATGTTTGAATTCAAAGCTTTTTTTCAGACCCCTCTCGGCAGCTTTCATACATGTCTCAACCTTTTCTTTCGGTAACTGGTTGATCTGATATATGTGCATCTTTTTAAGGTCTTCAATCGACCAACCGTAAAAATTTGCAGCAGCATCATTCGCATCGATGATAGATCCGGTATCAGGGTCAATAATCAACTTTACCGCGGAATGATTCTGAAATAGCTTATAAAACTTCTCTTCGCTTTCTCTGAGCGCTATCTCGGACAACATATGGTCAGTGGCATCCCTTACTATTCCAGCCACTCCTATAATACGTTCTTTATCAAACACGGGAAACTTATTTGTTTCATAGTATCTGTCACCAACCTTTTCAATCGAAACAACAGGTCTTTTTTCATCAATCGCCTGTCTGTCTGTTTCTTGGCATCTTGTAGCCGCCTCAACCGACATAAGGTCAATATCAGTCTTTCCAAGGACTTCATCTTCATTTAGGTTAAAACATTTAAGGTTTGCCGCATTTATCAGTTGATAACGAAATGCAAGGTCTTTCAGAAAGAAAAAATCCGGACAGGTGTTGATAAGAAGCCGCATCCTTTCTAGTTCAAGGCTTAAAGCCTTTTCTCTTTTTTCATGAATAGCCTCTGATAACTCAATATCCTTCAACTTCCTCTTTAATTGAGCTATCTCTTCTATGAGTTCCTGATATGTTTTGTTATTTTCATCCATTTGATTTATCAAACCATTATATGTTATCAAAACAAAAGTAAACTTGTAAATATATTTAACTCAGATAGAATAATTATCGCCAAACATCAAAAAGGACTATTTCATATGTCGTTTTGCAAAAAAAAATCTGTTCACAGCTTAAGAAAATCCATTTTTGTTCGATAATAGATACATCAGCAAGATTACCATCCACATAAAAGTTATTTCAAGGAGGTATCAGTAGAATGGTATTGGGCAAATTAAAGATTGGTGCACGCCTCAGTGTAAGCTTAGGTCTTCTTGTTCTGTTTATGGTCATTCTGATAGGTATAGGTATATGGACAACATCGCATATAAACAGAAACCTTGAACATATCGTGCAGGTCAATAATGCTAAGGCGGAACTCGCATATAAGATAAAAGATTCTATTAACGCTATCGACAAAGGCATTATAACTATAATCACAGTAAAGGACGAGATGACAAAAAATGAGGAAAAGATAAAGATTGGAAAGGCAAGGATAATTTATAAAGATGCAATGGAAAAATTAGAAAAATTGGAGATAAACACAAAAGGACAAGAACTAATAAAAAATATCAAGGATGCATTAATAGCCGCTCGAGATTCTAACACAAAGGCAATGGAACTTGGACTTTCTGATAACGCCACAGAAGCAATAGCAATTTTTGTATCTGTCACAAAATTGGCGTCGCAGAAGCTCAATGACCTGTGCGACCAACTTGTCTCGTTCCAGCAGGAACGAACCGAATTTCGCTTTAAGGAATCCCAGAAGGCTTACCGTAATGCCAGAAACATCCTTTTTATCATCGGGTTTATAGTCATAGGGATAGCGATCTTTCTCGCTATAACCCTGACTAGAAGCATCATAAAGCCTCTTAACAACGGGGTGGAAATCGCCAACCGTCTTGCAAAGGGTGAACTTACGACACATATCGAAGTAACAGGAAACGACGAAACAAGTCAGTTGCTTGAAGCCATAAAAAATATGACCAATGGACTGCGCAACATCATCTCAGAGGTAAAAACCGCTGCAGCAAACGTTGCATCGGCGAGCCATCAGTTGAGTGCAAGCTCGGAACAGATGTCAAGAGGTGCGGGCCAACAGGCAGAGAGGGCATCACAGGTAGCCACAGCATCAGAAGAGATGTCGCAAACGGTCTTTGATATTGCAAAAAACACATCCAATATAGAAACATCTGCTACAAAAACCGCAAACCTGGCAAAGGAAGGTAGGGATGTAGTGGATAATGCAGTGAAAGAGATCGAAGCGATTGCCAAGATGACAGACGATTCGTCGAGACTAATTTATTCTTTGGGCGGAAGGTCAACACAGATTGGCGAGATAATAAGCGTTATCAATGATATTGCAGACCAGACGAACCTGCTTGCACTGAACGCAGCCATAGAGGCGGCACGTGCGGGTGAGGCAGGAAGGGGATTTGCCGTTGTTGCAGACGAAGTCAAAAAACTTGCGGAAAGGACGGCCAACTCAACATCAGAGATAGGTGGAATGATCAAGTCCATCCAGGAAGAGGTCAAACAGACCGTCTCATCGATGGAAAGCGTAACAAAACAGGTCGGTATAGGCGTCGAACTCTCTGCCCAGGCGGGTAACGTACTTGGAAACATCGTTGCAGGTGTGGATGAACTCAACTCCATGGTTCATCAGATTGCCTCGGCCACGGAAGAGATGGCTGCCACATCCGAAGAAATCAGCAAGGATATCGAATCTATCGCATCAATATCACGTGAAACATCGACCAGTTCAGACCAAATCGCTTATGCCTCACAGGAGATGTCACGCTTAGCGATAAACCTTGAAAAAGATGTCAGTGGATTTACTGTCTGAAAAACATCATGTGTATGATGCATACCCATGATTAACACTGCAAAATGACATCCGTCATATACAATTACATTTCGGATGTCATTTTGCCCAAAAATAGTATGAACTTCCTGAGCAGTTTTTCATCAAAACATTGTCTCATGCCCTGATCGCGATTAGCATCATCTTGACCTTCCTCGTTTTTTATCTTTTCAGGGGGTATCCCTATCATAATCTGCGCTACCATAGTCGGAGACATTGCCTCTTTGTAAGGTCTACGCGATGTCATCGCATCAAATACATCAACAATCCTCAATACACGCGCCAAAATATGTATATTCTGACCATCCAAACCCATAGGATAACCGCTTCCGTTGAAATCTTCATGGTGATGTAATACGGCTTTTTTGACAAAAACAGGGCATTCGCTATCGAGAAGCATTGCCAGCCCATTTAATGGATGACGTTTTATCATTTCCCATTCAATTGTGGTTAACGGTCCGTTCTTGTTGAGTATGTCTTGTGATACAAATGCCTTCCCTATGTCATGGAGAATGGCGCCTACACCACACTGTTTCAGCAGTTCCTTTTTCTGTGTTTCATCGAATGTGAGATAGGTTGGCTCTATTTGTTCTAGAATATCTGGGTTTTTTCTCAAAAATGCCACCGTGAACCATAACACCTTGGTGGCATGTTCATAAGTCTTGTAATCATGACCGATCATTTTAGACAATGCCTTGAGAGAATGTGTTTCAGCTATGAATATCAAGGCATTTTTTACCAATGATTGTGTTCTCCTGAGGGTGTCATAATCCATTGTGCCTAAACCCAGCGACGTTTCAAAAGAATCTTTAACAACATTTGTGGAAACTTTGCTAAATATCTCCGCCTTCTGGTCTTCCGAAGACGACTGATTTGCCAGTATGTCTCCTAAGTGTGTCTCGAGATACTGCTCATATATTATTTCTTCTTCCAGGTCAATAAAGACCTCTTTCTGGCCGCTTTCAACGAGCTTGTTTATTTGTTCCTGTGTTACTTGGTTACCTTCACGCGTCCAGAGAATGCGGTGACCATTCGAAGAAAGAATGTATATTTTAAATTTAGGTAAGCTCCCGGGAATTATTGCACCAGGCGGAATCGCCATATACTTTTTAGTATCCATACAATTTACCCCCTTTAACAGACATCATTTCTGAAAAATACTTGTCATTTAAAATAATTTTTGATGTAATCATTTCGAGTATTGTGCAATACTATATACAAATCATATCAAGTTATTTTGAGATTTCGATATGGAAATTATCATCATAATGCTATCCATAATTGTTGTTGTTTTGGTTATGGTCTTTCTTTTTAAAAACCATAAAAAAACACCTTCAAAACATCCATCAAACCTGAACAGACAAAATCAAAAATCCATTGTAAACCAATCAGAAAGAATTATAAAAATACAAGTCCCACATGTTGCACCCGATAAAAATCAATCAAACATAACATATAACAAAATGCACCCATCTGTTAGAGAGACACAATATTTTAATATTACCGATCACATCCTTCCTGCGACCTTGGATGACCTTAACAATGAAGATAAGATAATTATTGAAAAAAAGATATCAACCTTGCCAAAATTACCAACAACCACAATAAAACTTTTAGGCCTTTTGAGAAATCCTGAATCCAATATAAATAAGATCACATCGTTGGTCTCAACAAACCCTGTGTTTTCAGGTAAGATTTTGCAGACAGTCAACTCTTCATACTTCAATCTACCGGAGAAGATAACCTCAGTTGGAAGGGCAATCACTCTTCTGGGATATAATAATGTCAGGGCAATCGTTTTTCGTGAAACCGTTGATAATACAGTTCCTGAAAAAACAAACATCGAAACCGATGGGTACACGAAGATGTGGTTACATTCAGCGGTAGTATCTGTCTGCTCAGGACATATAGGCAAGACACATTTCAAATTGTCTGAATATGAACTCGCCACTATTGGTCTTATGCACGATATAGGCAAGTATTTTCTTTCATCTCTTAAAGACGGCATAGAAATCATATCCGATATTCCTTCCATCATCAAAGAAGAGCATCAATACGGCATCAATCATTCAGTTGCAGGAAGTCTTGTTGCTGCCAATTGGAAATTGCCTGACACAATTATTAATTGCATTGAATACCATCATTATCCATCATTCTTCACGCCTGATAAAATCCCCGAACAATACGGCAAACAATGTTTTATTGTGTGCCTTTCAGACTTACTTGCCCATGTGCTCGGCTACAATGTTCAGTCGGAACAGATACTGCCTATCAAGGATGAGTATTTCAAGCTTTACGGAATCGAAAAAGACATACAGACCTTTATCACGGATGATCTTCTAAAAAACATCGAAAAATCAAATCTCACAGTCAAGTCCTATATCGATGTCATCTAAAAAATATATCACATAAAGCGTTTCTTCTACAAAACTCGATATTCCACATAGAATATCACAGTCACACCGATGTGTGACAAAATATCTTTACATAGACACAAAATTCAAATAATTTATGAAAAAATTGAAAGTGGTCGATAATATATTGGGACACATATGGATAACTATGCAAAAACTTCTAAAAACATTATCATGACAGACTCTTTTCCGATAGCACAGGCATATCCTGACAATACCTTGACAGAAAATGTTGCTGTTCTTTTTACAGATATAGTTGGTTCGACCGAATACTTCAAGACTCATGGAGATAAGCTTGGAAGGGAGATGCTTCGCAGTCATCACAATATAGCTTCATCGATCGTTTCTGCATATGGAGGCAAAGTCATAAAACTCATCGGCGACTCCATCATGGCAAGTTTCGCCGTCCCTGCTGAGGCCTTTAAGGCGGCTATCAAGATGCAGCAGAAGTTCAAGGTTGCAGACAACGACAAATATTCGCCAGGCAATATAGGCGTAAGGGTTGGTATTCATTATGGCAGAGTAATAGTTGAGAACAATGACATATATGGCGATGTCGTAAATGTCGCATCGAAATTGACAAATCTCGCCTATGGGGGTCAGATTTTCATATCAGGCGATATATATAATCTCGTGAAAAACATACCTCACGTTCATTTCGAGTTAGTCCCGAACTGGCACATAAAGAACATTCCATATAGAATCGAGGCATACAAGGTGTCTTGGGATGAGAAGGTCGAACTTGCCCCCACAAATAACATTACGGTCTATATATCTCCAGTAAATGAACTGGCAGATGAAGATTTTAAAACGATCTGGAATGGTTTCGATTTTACTGAAAATGCCTTTATAATGAAAAATGCCAAAAGAAAAATACGACTACCAGACACATCTTTTATGATATTTTTCAACGATGTTGGCGCTGCAGTTAAGACATCATCATACATCATGGGGTTATTGGCTGACAAACTGATCGAGAAATCAAAAGACGCCTTCCTTCCCATCCAAATCGTCATTGAAACCTTCCCATGTCTTTCGGAAGATGATATTATAGCGAAAGGATATTGCTTCAGTCGCGAATCATTCAAACCAGGCACCATTAATATATCAGAAGACACATACCATACGATGGACGATCTTGAGAGGACTGCCTTTACCCGTATCAATAAAAAGATTAATAATAAACATTTTTACAGGTGGTCGCATAGAGACAATGTGGAACAAGATGAGATTGAAATATTCCTTTATGGTGATGCACTTATACAAGGTTCATTTGCACCATGTTTTTATTGTGGCAGTAAAAAACATATATCTATGGATTGTCCTTCGAAAAAACTGCCTGATGTTACACATGCCCTCGATAGATTGGGTTACCTTTCCTTTGATTCAATCAATGAACTCTTTTTAAACTCTCTTGTTTCGGATACATCGAGTAGTGATGCAGAAAAATCCAATATACTCCCTTTTTATAGTTTTTACGAGCTGACAAGGGAATACCAACTTCGCTTTTTAAGGGCTATATGGGGGGCAACAGGCGATGATTGGAATACCGTAGCAAACAGATTAAGCGAAAAAGAAGGTGGTTTTGTATGGCTTGCGCAAGATTCTTTACGTATATCCAACCATCCCATGGCTGAATCTCTGATAAAAAAGGCGTTTGAACACCAGGCTAACGATTTCAGGGTATATTGTGTCTTGGGATTTATGTGCATAGAAAAGAATGACTATGATAATGCCATAAATCATTTCAATGAAGCGCTTGCACACACAGCACCCCCAATCCATAAAATATACCTACAGCTTCTCCTTGCACGTATCCACAAAATGAATAACAGATCCGAGGAGGCATCTAAAATAATCGGAAATATAATCTCCAAAAACCCTTCCTGCTCTGATGCGGTATATCTGGATATCATCATAAAGTTCCAGCAAAATAAGGTAAACACAGCAATCACACAACTCGTCAAACTCGTTGAAAGCAACAGAAAATACTTCATGTGCGCCTACATCGACCCAGAACTGAAACCTTATAGCAATTTCATAATGCCTGAACTGACCAAATTATTCAACAATGTAAAAAAAGACGCCTCAGATGCCCTAAACAAAGCAGAAAACGAATTGTCAATGAATTCAAAAATAGCGGAAAAACAACTATCTGAAGATATTCAATCATTATTTTTAAAGGCAAAGAATGCCTATGATACTGAAAGTTATTATGGATACTTTGACGCCCTATATTACTCCAAACTTGTCATCTCCAGATGCGATGATTTTCTTAAGGAAAAGAAAAAGGCGCTTTTGAAATCAATCGGTGCGCTCAAGGATCGGATCTCTTATAATATCGATTATTTAAACAAATACAAATTGCAGAGATTTGCATCGTCTTACAGGGATCAGCTTTTTAAAACCTCAGAAAAAATCGACAAAGTCTTTCAAAACAAAGCCGCAATCACACAGATAAATTTCGATAAATATAGTCAATTGCATGACAACATATATGTGGAAATAGAAAATCTCGAAGAAAGAATTAAAAATACATACCAACTGGAACAATCCATACGTTTATTCTTCAAGCTTTCGAGGTTGGGCTTGATATTTTTATCCATAGTGTTTTTGATGGGCTTTTTTATCCTACCGCAGATTCTCTATTATCTAAAGTCTTTGCCTTTAATGGGTTTAACACCGTTTTCAAATATTGCATTATTTCAGAAACTATTTTATTTCGGGGGAGTCATAATAAGCGTTTGTATCCTGCTTGTTATTGGCATAAAAGAGTTTAATAAAACCGATTAGTTAGACCGATTATTTTTTTCTTCATAATATAAGCATTGAGAACCAGAAGACTCGTATACGGCTAACGAGGGCATCTGCCTGCATTTAAACCCCAGCGCTCGACAACCCTTCGGATATCTTTTGTCCCATGTTATATAGAAATGCACACACTTACGACAATCAATACGCTGGTTATGCTTCATAAAAACCCTTTTATTTCACATTTTTCATAATGTCTTCAGATCCATCAGATTATAAACGTCACCCAAAATAGCCTCAAGAAAATTGTTTAACTTTATATTTAATAAATGCGATAATACATTTAATTGTTTTAACATGAAACTAAAATATTTAACACATAAGTATTATTTCCTTTTCCTGCTTATCCTGATGATTTTGAGCGGATATTTGTTTTCTGCCTTCTACGGCGAGGCAAAAAAAAATGCCATAAAAACACTCAACACAAACCATATGTTTCATGCAAAAAAGGCAGCCAAAGAGATAGAGACCTTTTTCGAACAGTGGATCGAAAGACTCACCTTTATCTCAAAAGACAAATCCATTATATCTCTCGACAAATTCGGTAAAAAGAAGATGCAGTTTTTCCTTGATACGCATAGAGACGAAATATCAGGTATCACACGTACCGATGCAAGTGGAAAGATTCTCTTCACAATTCCAAACATAAAAGATGTCACAGGAAAAGACATATCATATCAGCAGCATATAAAAGAGGTTATGCTTACACATAAGCCTGTCATAAGCGATGTATTTAAAGCTGAACGGGGATTTGATACAGTGGCGGTCCATGTACCTGTATTCAGAGGAAAAGATTATGATGGCACAGTTGCTGTATTGATCAATTTTCAAATAATCGCAAAAAGGTCCCTTGAACAGATAAGAATAGGCGAAACAGGATACGCCTGGATGATAAGCAGAGACGGTACTGAACTGTATTGCCCTGTTCCTGGACATACCGGAAAATCGGTCTTTGAAAACTGTAAAGATTTCCCTTCCATTATTGCAATGGTAAGGAATATGCTCGAGGGAAAAGAAGGCGTCACCACATATAAATTCGATAAGATCAAGGATATATCCGTCAAAACAATAAAAAAACATGCCTTTTATATGCCGATAAGATTAGCAAACACATACTGGTCGATAGTTGTAGCATCAAGCGAAAATGAAATAATGGAGTATCTGGAAAACTTCAGAAACAAATTGATAGCAATCATGTGTTTTCTTTTGTTTGGCAGCATCCTTCTCTCATACCAAGGCATAAAGGCATGGGGTATTATTCAGGAGGAAAAAAGGCGCGCGAATGCCGAAAACAAACTCAGGGAGTCAGAAAGAAGACTTGGTTATATCATCGATTTTTTCCCTGAAGCCATCCTTGCAATAGATAAAGATGGCAAGGTCATAGTATGGAACAAGGCAATCGAAGAAATGACCGGTTACAGCGCAGAATCGATGCTCGGAAAAGGCGACTACGAATATGCCATCCCTTTTTATGGAAAAAGACGCCCTATCCTGATTGATTTTGTAAAAACATGGGATGATGAGATTGAAAAACAGTACACCTTTATCAATAAGGAGGGTAACACGCTTTATACAGAGACAAGCGTACCGTGCGTACGCGGTCAAAATAGAATTCTCTGGGGTAAAGCAAGCCCGCTGTATGATTCTCAGGGAAATGTTGCAGGAGCAATCGAATCCATTCATGACCTTACAGAACGAAAGCTTGCTGAAGATGAACTTTTCCGTGAAAAAGAAAAGCTTCTCACAATATTTGAAAATGCGCCTTTCAGTATGGTCTTGATTGATAAAGAAGGTAGATTCGTCTATATAAACCCCATGCACATAAACATGTTCGGCTACACCTCGAGCGAAATACCAGACGGCAGGACATGGTTTAAAAAGGCATTCCCAGATGAGGCTTACCGAAAGGAGGCGATCTCTGCATGGATAAACGATATAAAAACTCATGCCGTCGGCGAAGGTCGTCGAAGGATTTTTAATGTAACATGCAGAGACGGGTCGTTAAAATTGGTAAATTTTATTCCGGTAATGCTTTCAAACGGTGACAACATAATGGTATGCGAGGACATAACAGAGCGCAAGAAGATGGAAGAACAGCTCGCCAATGCACAGAAGATGGAGGCGATTGGAACCCTTGCCGGCGGGATTGCACACGACTTCAACAATATTCTCATGGGAATCCAAGGTCATACATCGCTTATGTTGCTCGATGCAAGCACAAACCATACTCATTTTGAGAGATTAAAACGCATCGAAGATCTGATAAACAGCGCGTCGAAATTAACCAAACAGTTGCTTGGTTTTGCCAGAGGTGGAAAATACGACGTCAAGCCGGTCAATATAAACGAGCTGATAAAAAAGACATCCTCAATATTTGAAAGAACAAAAAAGGAGATTTCAATTAATTGCGTTTATGAAGACGATATATGGACTGTGGAAGCAGACCAAAACCAAATTGAGCAGGTGCTTCTGAACCTGTATCTGAATGCATGGCAGGCAATGCCTGACGGAGGGAATATCACCCTGGAAACAAAGAATGAGCATATAGAAGAATATAACCAAAATGTACACTTTCTAAAACCGGGCAGATATGTAAAGATATCTGTAATCGATACCGGCATTGGAATGGACGAAAAAACCAAAGAGAGGATATTCGAGCCATTTTTTACAACAAAAGAAATCGGCAAAGGAACGGGATTGGGGCTTGCAATGGTTTATGGGATAATAAAAAATCATAACGGCTTTATAAACGTCATCAGCTCCAAAGGTCACGGGACTATATTTGAAATCTACCTTCCCTCTTCAGAAAAACACATCTTAAAGGTGGAGGATACAAAACAAGATATTAAACAAGGTTCAGAAACCCTTCTCATCGTCGACGACGAAAAGAGTGTGCTCGATGTTACCAAAGAGATCCTCGAATCTCTCGGATATACAGTTTACAGCGCGGAAAACGGTGAAAAGGCGATTAAAATTTACAAAGAAAAGAAGGATGAAATACATCTTATCCTCCTCGATATGATTATGCCAGGCCTTTCCGGCAATGAGACATTCGATCGCATAAAAGAGATTAATCCTTCAGTAAAGGTCGTTTTAAGCACAGGTTACAGCCTGAACGTTCAGGCCCAGCGTATCATGGATAAGGGTTGTGATGGTTTTTTATATAAACCATTCGATATAGTCCAGCTTTCCACTAAAATCCATGAAGTATTAAAAAAACATGCGTAAGCTGTGGTGCTATATCTTTTGTTTTACTCGTTTTGGAACATGGCGATGATACTGCAAATCAATGAAATGTTTGACAAGCCGCATTTTTTATTCATAATAATTATTGAGATCGTTTCATTGAAAACCGTACCAAATATATCCCAAGACCATTACTGAGATGGAGGATAAATTGTCCACTATTCACAAAATTGACAACGAACATATAGAATACAAGGACTCTCAGGAAAAGCTTGAACAATTGGAATATACTGAATCGGGTGTATTTTCCAAATCTGAGAAGACACTTGAAACAAAGACCGTAGAAAGTGAGTTAGAATTCCGCACACTCTTTGATCACTCATATGACGCCATCTTCCTCATAAGAGATTTTGTCATAATCGATAGCAACAAAAAGACTCTCAATTTATTTGGATACACAAAAGAAGAGATCGTTGGAAAGTCTCCCATGTATTTGTCTCCTACCATTCAACCCGATGGATCAGACTCCTACAAAAAGGGTATGCAGAAGATGAACGATACATTAAAAGGGATACCGCAATTTTTTGAATGGACACATACAAAAAAAAGCGGAACAAATTTCGATGCAGAAATCAGTTTAAATAGAATAGTAATAGATAAAGAGACATACGTTCAGGCGATCGTAAGGGATATTACAGAGCAAAAAAAGACAAAGGATATGCTGCTACTCACACAGTTTACCATTGACCATGCATCGGAGAGCATCTTTTGGATACGATCCGATGGAGGCATTATGTACACAAATGAGGCGTCAATAGAATTGCTCGGCTATTCACATGAAGAATATAAATCAATGGCGATATATGATATAGACCATGATTTTAACATCGAAAAAAGTGCTGAAATCTGGCGTCGGGCTAAAAAGGATGGTCACTTCAGGTTTGAATCGAGATATTGCAAAAAAAATGGGGAACTGTTGCCCGTTGAGGTCACAGCAAACTACGTGAAATATCAGGATAAACATATCGTTGCATGTTTTGTCCGTGATATAACGAAACAAAAGCTCGCTGAAACAGAAAAGAGGCGAATGGAAGAGGAAAGGTTGAAAATGAACAAACTCGAGTCTATTGGCATGCTTGCAGGTGGCATTGCACATGACTTCAACAATATACTCACAACGATCCTCGGCAACATTTCACTTGCAAAGATATATCTCAAAAACGACATCAAAAAGGTGGATGCTAAAATAAATGAAGCTGAAAAGGCTTTATTCAGGGCAAGGGATTTAACTCAGCAACTCTTGACATTCTCCAGGGGTGGCGTGCCTGTAAAAAAAACAATCTTATTGGAACCGCTGATAAAAGAGTCTGTCTTATTTGCTTTAAGGGGTTCTTCTGTTCAAGTCAATTTCAATATTTCTGAAGATATCTTTCCAACTGACGTTGACGAAGGGATGATAGGTCAGGCGATAAACAATCTTATAATTAACGCTGTGCAGGCAATGCCGGATGGTGGCTCGATAGATGTTGCTGTTGACAATATCATACTTGAAAACAAAACTACCATTGAAGGGCTTCAGTTGGAAAAAGGCAGCTATGTCAAGATTACGATAAAGGATCACGGTATAGGGATTTCCAATGAACATATCGCTAAAATATTCGACCCTTACTTTACAACGAAAGAAAAGCGAACCGGTCTCGGCCTTGCGACAACCTTTTCGATAATACAAAAACATGGCGGACATATTACGGTTAATTCGGAATTAGGTATCGGCACCATCTTCAACATTTATCTTGTGGCATCTCCTGAGCATATCACAATAAACAGAAAAACGAATAAACCTGTCTATGGACAGGGAAAGATTCTTATAATGGACGACGATGAAGATATTTTAAACATTGCAGGTGAAATGCTTAGCACACTGGGATACGAGGTAGAATACGCAAAAAACGGTGTCGAGGCGATAGACAAATATAAGAAGATGCTGGAGCAAAATAACCCCTTTGACCTGGTTATAATGGATCTGACTATCCCCGGAGGAATGGGCGGAAAGGATGCCATAAAAGGATTGCTTGCATTAGATAGACACGTAAAGGCAATCGTTTCCAGCGGATATTCCGACGACCCGATTATGGGTAACCATACAGAATATGGTTTTGTAGGCGTTGCACTAAAACCATACAAACTGAATGAGTTGAGTGAAATAGTACAAAAAGCAATTAAACAGAAGCCATCCCTGCCGATACGTTCAAAAATAATTTGAGGGCTCTGAATAATTGATTCGAAAACCTTTCGTCATTCCCCAACATCACTGTTATTCCCACATGCTCCACAACAGAATCCACCTACGAAGTGGACCACTTCGTAGGTGGACCACTTGCGAAGTGGAAATAGAATCCGCATGCTCAGCAACATTGTCATTCCCGCATGCTCAGCAACATTGTCATTCCCGCATGCTCAGCAACATTGTCATTCCCGCATGCTCAGCAACATTGTCATTCCCGCATGCTCAGCAACATTGTCATTCCCGCATGCTTTTAGCGGGAATCCAGAATATATGGTTCCCCGATAGAACCACTCGGGGATGACAGACAGAAGGCTGGAGGGTTGGAGGTTTCGCTAAACATCTACACATCTACACATCTAACCTTCTACAAAAAGGGGTTTTATGGTTTCAATCCTAATTCCTAAATCTAAATTTAATATTATTTGATTAATGCCGATAATATAATTAGAGGATATTAATTATGGAATTAAATATAATCAAAGAAGTGTTGAAAAGTCTAATGGAAAGCAGGTTCTACTTTGTCCTTAGCCTTAAAGAAAGACTAAACCTTGTTAAGTATGTTGTTATGGTTTACAGGGCAAAATCCTGTTAAAAGGAGTGTTTTTAAGCCTTCCTTCGCAATATCAGTCGAGCCTTCGCCTTCTGTCCACCTTAAAGCAGTTACCCTTAGAATGTTTAGCATACGACTTCATTTTAGATGCAATTTCTGTAATTTCGCCATAGTGCGAAAAATGCCCTGCCCTGCTGTTTGCAATGCCTATTGAGAGTGTCATGATCGGGAATGTCTTCAAAGCACCGTGCCTATCAACGGATTCAATGAAACCCTTAGATTTATCTCCAGGATCATAGAATGTACCTATAACGCTGTTAAAAGAATCAATAATCTCTTCTGAGGTCTTTTCGATCAAATCCATATCCATTATATAAACGAAATCGTCCCCACCTATATGTCCTACAAAACTTCCTTTTATCTGTTTATTTTTAACGATGTTGAGCAAAAGCCTTCCAACCACCTTTATAGCCTCGTCTCCACGTGTAAAACCATATTTATCGTTAAATGGTTTGAACTGGTTGATATCAAGATATGCAAGACCAAATGACTCGCCGGAATCGAGTCTCGCCTGTATCTGTTTGTTTATTGAGATATTACCCGGCAACCTTGTGAGTGGGTTTATCTCGACAATCTTCTCGGACCTCGTAATACAGAGTTCCACTCTTTTTGTCATTTCTCTTTCAAGTTCCTTCGTTCTGATATAGTCATCTACAAAAAACATATCCCATTCCGGCAGTATATCGTCAGACCCAAAAACAGCCATCACAGGTACTTGGCTGAAAATTGGGTCTTCTTTAATTGCACCCAAAACACCTATTGTCACATTATCGCCTAAGTCTAATCTCACAATCAACAATGCTGGAATTGTGTTGTATATAAAGTCAAGTGCTGATTCTATACCCTTAAAGGCAACTACATTGTATCTTTGATCAAATATTTTGCTGATAAACGCAATTAAAACGGTATCCTTTGAAACAACAATAATATTCTTCATCTGTTTACTTATTCAAGATTCAGTGTGTCGGCATCTGCCATCGGTTCTTCCATCTCTTTGAAGATGTCCCTCAGGTCTTCTTCCGTCATATCAAGCCTTTTCCAGACATCGGGATTTACAGAAGGAACAAGGTTGTCACCAGCAAAACCAAAACCCCTTGCCCTTACGAGAATATCAGCCAAACAAACTATAGATGCCTCATACGAGAACGCTTTGGACAAATGTGGTCTATGATGGTAACGAATGATTTCAGTGAGCACATTCGGAAATCTCCATTTTTCTGTTACCAAACCGCCTGCCTCTGTATGATCCGCTGGGAACACCTTCTTTTCCGACAAACCAATTAGAACCCCCGTTTCTGCCGACTCCTTCATCGCATATCCGTAATATTCGGGATATTGTAAAATGAGGATGACCTTTCCAATATCATGGAGCAGGGCCGAAACAGATATCTCTTCTGTTTCTTTGAGCCCCCTTTTTTGTGCGATGAGCCTTGCCGCTATAGAACATCCCATTGAATGTTCCCACAAACCTACCATAGTCTCCTGCATAAGCTCAAAAATAGATATCCCGAGCAACATGCCCTTTACAACATTCATGCCGAGCAAAATCACCGCTTGTTTAACAGAAGAAATCCTGCCTGAAAAACCGTAAATGGCCGAATTAACCATCTTCAGCACCCTTGCGGCGATAAATGGGTCGTTTGACACAAATTCGCCTATCTCTGTCAAGGATACACTTGGTTTTTCCAATAACCTCAAAAGCCTCTTAAGTGTAGCCGGAAGCGTAGGCAATGCATTTATATTTTTTATCTTATATTTGAATACCTCAGGATTCAGCTTATCCATAAAGCCCTTTTATATGCTCATAAAGTACCTTTTTTATAATATCCATATAGGGCTCATGCTCAACCTTTTCGAACCTCCTATCCAGTTCAGAGAGCGCCTTTTCCATAGACACTTGTGGTTTAAAGACCCCCTTCACATCTACGGTAAATACATCGAGTCTTTTAAGCTTTTCTATTACAGCCTCTGTAAGTTCTGTACCTTCACCCAACAAAACTATACCGTCCTTATTGATAACTGGCTTTGAAAGCTTCATATTTGGTTCGAGTTTATCTATAGGAATCTTTGGCATGTCAAGCAAATAATTTTTTTATGTAATTTATTTCAAATGATATAGATTCTGTCATCGTACTATTAATATTATGTTATGCCATAAAAAGCAAGCCTAAACACAACATAAAAACGATCAGAAAAACCTAAACGATCTGCTGCATTTCTTTGCTCATTTACTCAAAAGAAAAGTCTATATATATCACCTCTTTTTCTTTACTGTTATCGTTATCAAGAGAAAAGTAGAAAGGCAGCGATATGATAGGTATTTTAGTTATAAAATTCATCTCTACTTCTTTGCCTACTATTACCATCGGGATAGCGGCATTCAGGTTTATATCGTTTTTTTCAAACTCTTTTCTTGCCTGACCAGAGATTATATTTGTAATCTCACCAATTGCATCAACAACATCCTGATTTATTGAGTCGCATTCCTCTCCAACAAGCGTTTTGTAAACAAACCTTGCTCCTGCCTCTCTTAGGCTTATTGCAACCGTACCTTTTTTGTCTCCAACAAGCCCCATGATGCCTGTAACATCACCGGAAGTCCTGTTGGCATTCTTCAAGGCCGGTTTTCCCATTTCAGCACTTATCCCAAGCATGGTTTTAAACACTGTCTGCGCTGCAATGATAAACGGATTAATATACTTAATATCCACGGCTCCCTCCCTTTTCTATATTCATTTTCCTATTTTCGCCTTTGCCTTTTCGATTGCAGACTGAAGTTTATCCGGCGTAAACGGCTTGACAATATAATTGTCTACACCTGATTTAATTGCCTCCATGATGCAGCCCTTCTGTGCCTCTGCTGTAACCATGAGGAATGGGATATTTTTTATGGTTTCGTCACTCTTGCATGCCTTTAAGAAATCTATCCCTGTCATCTCAGGCATTATCCAGTCACTAATAATTAAATCGATACTCTCCTTCTTTAAAACATCAAGTGCCATCTTACCATTCTCTGCTTCAACCACACTTTCGATTCCAATCTGTTTCAATACATTCTTTACTATCTTCCTCATTGTAGCAAAATCATCGACCACAAGAACGTTCATATAATGACCTCCAAAAACTTTTTTATGTCTGAAGTTGTATAAACATTATATCGTAAATATCAGAATAAAGTTAAGATAATTTTGTAATATTATTTTTTTTGAAAGCTGACTTAATGATTTTCAGAAAAACAGCGATAATATATTAGTCCAAAAAAAGGAGACAGTTATGCTATGTCATTTTAAAGGTGTCTTTATCAGGTTTTCATTGAGTATAATGATCCTTACCCTTTTAACCATACCCTACCCCGCACTTTCTGAGGACGAAAGAGATAACCTAAAAGTAGAAAGGGACAAGGAAAAGACCGTTTATACCATTGGTTCCTCACAAAAAGACAAAAAGGATCAATCTGAAGAAGACAGAAAGAATTCGTGGGACATGTTAAAGAATTCAAATCTATGGATAAGAAAATAGGGTAATGGCATCAATATTGCACTATATTTCTCAATAACTGCTATGTCCAACTATACAAATATGCTCGATATGATCTTTACGTCACACATTTTGCAAAAAAAACGTGACAACATACTTAAAATTAACAATACCACGGATAAACAATTCAGCAATATCCTTAATAAAAACATAGAAAAACTACAAAAGACACCCAACGAAAAAAATACAGCATTAAACCAATTATCACCGTCATATACCTTAAACACTACTGTCAATAAAAAGGATAGATTCGAAGAGGCATTGAATTTTGTGCTGAAACATGAAGGCAAGAACCTCGTTCACCGCGATGGGGCCAGTGGGGAATCTTCAATGTACGGCATATTACAGTCTACAGCAAATGAAAATGGTTACAAGGGCAACATAAAAGATATTACCGTTGAAGACGTAAAGGCAATATACAGAAAAATCTGGGAAAAATCCGGGGCATCTTCACTTCCACCGGCTTTAAGTGTCGTGCATTTTGACACATATGTTAATAATCCGGCAATGGCAAAAAAATTGCTCAATCGTTCCAAAGGTGATATAAACATATATCTGAAAATGAGAGAGCAGCAATATGTAAATCTCGCAGAAAAAAGACCCGAGGTCTTTAAAAGATATCTAAAGGGCTGGAAAACAAGGGTTGACAATCTAAGGACAATGATCGCCGGTATTGAAGACAAAAAGACAACGAAACAAACATAGGGTGATTTTAATTGTGTGTCTTACACACGTTTCAAAAAAAACATCAGGAGGTTTTACAATGAAAAAGGTTTTGGTTCTAACTGTTATGTGTTTGTTTTTATTAGGCGTTGTCGGCGAAGTTCTCGCAGCAGGTACAGCGGCAGAAGCAGAGGCAATGATTAAAAAGGGTGCGGCCTTTATCAAGGCAAATGGAAAAGATAAGGCTTTGAAGGAGTTTACCGAAGGCACACAGTTTAAAAAGGAAGACCTCTACATATTTGTACTCGACTTAAAGGGGTTGACACTTGCGCATGGCGGTAACCCGAAACTTGTCGGAAAAGACATGATAGGTCTTAAGGATGCAAGCGGAAAACTGTTTATAAAAGAAATCGTTGACAGCGCTAAAACAAAAGAAACAGGCTGGGCAGATTACAAATGGACGAACCCCGTTACCAAAAAGATTGAAGATAAATCCACTTATTTCATGAAGGTTGACGATATGGTTCTTGGATGTGGAATTTACAAAAAATAAGAGGAAACAATAAAGGGGTTATCAAATGAAACGGTACCTTACTGACCTCAGCATGTCAAAAAAACTACTATTGTCACCTATGACTGTTATGGTTTTTCTCTTCATCTTTTGTGTAATGGCTTACATAGGTCTTGTTAGTCAAAAATCTGCGATCAACGACATCTATAACAATAAGTTCAAAAATTATGAGGCGGTTGCTCAAATGGTCAGCAACATCGCAAACGTTCATGCGAACACATACAAGGTCATAAGCTGGGTAAATGCCAATTATGAAGCCGCAAAAGTTGAAGCCCTCGGAAAGGAGCAAATGATAACCCTCAATAAAACAATTGAGGACATCCAGAAAAATATGACCTCAAAGTCAATAACACCTGAAGAAAAAAAGATTTTGCAGACATCGCTGGAACAGATCAAGGAATACAAAAAGCCTGTGGAAGGCGTCATCGACCTGTCGACATCGGGCGATTTGAGTTCAGCAACAATGTTCATGGGCACGGCGGACGATAATTTTCAGATACTCAATAAAAGTCTCCAGGCACTGCTTGAACTCGAACACAAGATGGGTCAGGCAAGCTATGAATTTTCTTTGAAGGTTTTCAGCAGAATCCTCGTTATCATGATAATAGTTCTTTGCATCGCCATCGCACTTTCTCTCTTTATAAGCATAGGCATGACAAGGCTGATACTTGCACCGATAAATAAGACAATCGAGGTGATGGAATATATCACGCAGGGCGACCTGACAAAAAGGGTGGATATCCTCTCGAAGGACGAAATCGGTGAAATGGGCAACCATTTTAACTCATTTGTAGAAAGGCTGCACAAAACGATCATGAAGGTTGCAGAGAGCAGCAACAGGGTCGCCTCAGCCACAAACATGCTAAACGGCAATGCGGAACAGATGGCGGCGGCAGTGGAAGAGGTCGCAACTCAGGTAAATTCCGTAGCAACAGCCAGTGAAGAGATGTCTACCACATCCTCAGAGATAGCGCAAAACTGTGTAATGGCTGCAAAAAGTGCTGACAAGGCAAATACCTCTGCAGAAAGCGGTGAGACAATTGTACGTAAAACAGTTGAAACAATGAATCAAATAAAAGAAGTGGTGAAGGGATCTGCCAAAATCAACAAAAAGCTCGGCGAAAGATCTGACCAGATAGGTCCCGTAGTCGGCCTTATAAGCGATATTGCCGATCAGACCAACCTTCTTGCCCTGAATGCAGCGATCGAAGCTGCAAGGGCCGGCGAACACGGCAGAGGTTTCGCTGTCGTAGCCGATGAGGTACGCAAACTTGCAGAAAGAACCGCAGAGGCAACAAGAGAAATCGCTCAGACAATACAGGCCATACAGGATGATACAAAAAGCGCTGTAACTTCAATGGAAGAAGGGGTAAAAGAGGTCGAAAAGGGAAGCGAGGAGGCTAAAAAATCAGGTGATGCATTAAAAGACATCCTCACACAGATTAGCACAGTAACAACAGAGGTAAACCAGATTGCTGTTGCTTCTGAGGAACAGACGGCTACGACAAACGAGATTGCAAATAATATTCAGCAGATCTCCGAGGTTATGCAGCAAACTGCAAGAAACATCCAGGAAAATGCTGATGCTGCTTCCCAGCTTGCGAACCTCTCAAAGGAACTACAGGTATCGGTAAAGCAGTTTAAGGTTTAATGAAATCGTTGAAATATGGGGGTATAAATGGAAGGCTTAAGAATCACCTTCCATGTTACCCCCATATCCAAAGACATACCGGGAAGGAGATGTAGTGCTTGTCATTATAGGTATAGTTGTTGTGCTGGTATCTGTCATTGGCGGGTTTATCTTAGAGGGTGGGCCTATCCTTGTTCTCATACAACTTGCTGAATTTCTTATCATAGGGGGTTCAGCCATAGGCGCCTTACTCATCTCAACCCCAAACAAACTGCTCAAAAAACTCATAAACAATATTTTAAAATCCCTCAAGGGTAGCAAAATCAGCAAACAAACATATCTCGATGTTCTAAAACTGCTTTATGAGCTATTTATTGTTATCAGAAAAGACGGGCTCATAGCCATTGAATCACATATCGAAAAACCGTCTGAAAGTGCCATATTTCAAAGATATCCCATGTTTCTGTCACAAGCTCATCTAATCAATTTTTTATCAGACACACTTCGCCTTGTCATAATGGGGGGTGTGCCGCCTCACGACATAGAAATACTGATGGATTCAGACATTGAGTTACACCATGCAGAAGGTACAAAACCTGGCATGATCCTCCAAAAGATAGGAGATTCCTTGCCAGGCTTGGGTATTGTAGCTGCCGTGCTTGGAATAGTGATAACAATGCAGGCGATAAACGGTCCGCCCGAGGAGATCGGGCACAAGGTCGCAGCCGCGCTTGTAGGTACATTTCTCGGTATTTTTGCATCATACGGTTTTATCCAGCCGCTTGCAACAAATATGGACCTTGCCAATGACGACGAAACTGGTGTTTTTAATGTAATCAAATCTGGCATAATATGCTCTGCAAAAGGCTTGAATCCTATTGTCGCGGTTGAATTCGCACGCAGGTCGATATCGAGCGATTTCCGCCCCTCTTTCCAGGAGATGGAATCATACGTTAAAGAGACGAAATGAGCGAAGACAAACATCAGACACCAATCAGAATAGTTGTAAAAAAAAAGGGGCACGGCGGACACCATGGAGGTGCATGGAAGGTAGCATACGCTGACTTTGTAACTGCCATGATGGCTCTATTCATTGTTTTATGGATAGTTGGTCAGAACAATGCAGTAAAACAGGCTATCTCGGCATATTTTAAAGATCCGACAGTCTTTACAGGCGGAAGCGGGATACATGCCGCCCTGTCGAGTTCTCCGCCGGCGCCTGTGCTTTTCCCAAAACAGGAGGAAAAACAACCACTTTCAAAGGCATTGCAGACATTGCAGACACAAACAGACTTGACAAACCGTGAAATGGAAAAGTTGAAGATTGAAAGTGCAAAGATTGAAAAGGCTATTTCATCAGTCACGTCATTTGAAAAATTTAAAGATAAAATAAAGATCAGTGTCACAGAAGATGGTATGAAGATTGAACTTATTGAAAATAAAGAGGGTTTATTCTTCGATGTTGGGAGCGCAAAGGTAAAACCGGAAACAGTAAAATTATTAAAAATTATCGGAGGAGAGATAGGAAAGCTATCAAACAAGGTCATTATTGAAGGACATACCGATGCAATGCCTTATGTAACCCCAGGATACTCAAACTGGGAGTTAAGTGCAGACAGGGCAAACTCTGCAAGGATACTCCTAATCGAAAACGGCTTAAAAAGGGATCAGGTCAGGGAGATAAGGGGATATGCAGATATGTTTCTCAAGCACCCTGATAAGCCTAACGATTTTTCAAACAGAAGGGTCAACATCATTGTAGCAATACCAAAACAACCTTCAACAGATAAAACTCAGCAGCAGACAAAATAGGATTCAACATGAACGATATTAAAAATTACAAAATACTTATCGTGGACGACAGCCCAACAACGCTGTCACTGCTTTGCGCATTGCTGTCAAAAGAACAGACATACAGTGTTTATCAGGCTGACAATGCTGAAAAAGCCATTAAGATTGCAAGGGAAATCATACCTGATATCATTATCAGTGATTATTACATGCCTGGAACAGATGGCATTGAATTTTGTCGTCAGGTAAGAAATGACGCAGAGATCTCAAGCTCAATCTTTATTCTCCTTACCGCTGAAACCGATATATCAAAAAAGATTAATGGTCTCGAGCAAGGCATAGATGATTATATAGAAAAAAGCATATCTGCAAAGGTCTTGCTTGGTAAAGTCAAGGCATTTCTCAAAATAAAAACATTACAAAACGATCTTATTAAAGAAAAACAAAAACTTCAGGCAGCAAACGAACAACTCGAAAGAAACGTCAAACAATTAGTCGGTGTCCTGCTCAAGATTCTCGAAATACACATTCCTGGCTCAAGCAAAAGAGCCGATGATTCAAGGGCGATTGCAGAATATATTGCAAAGGAGCTTGGGCTTGATACAGAAAAATCAAAAATAATACTGTTCGCAGCAACTTTACACGAAATCGGTAAAATAGGTCTTCCTGAAAAGATTGCCAAAGCTGATTTAAGACATCTGACACAAAAAGAAATCGAGATATACCGTCAGTTCCCTCTGGTAGGCTCGTTGATTTTGTCTACAATTACCGGTTATAAGGATGCGGCCTACGATGTGGGCCACCTATTGGAAAATTATGATGGTTCAGGAACACCTGACGGCCTTATGAAAGAAGAGATCAGTATTGGGGCAAGGATTTTAAGGGCTATCAACCTTCAGGAAGAGTTATTCATGATGGGTCATTCATTTCAGGACACCATTGCAAAAATAAGAGAGGCTATAGGTACATTACTTGATCCTTACATCACGACACATCTCATCAATTATCTATCAGATAAAAAGAGAGGGGCTGCAATTACCTCAAAAAAGATATCGATCGAAGAATTGAAATCAGGGATGGTCTTGGAAGAAGATGTCTATTCAGTCTCAGGGATAAAAATACTTCCAAAGGGCATTAAACTGAACGATAGAATGGTTGAAATTATAAAGGAACGAAATATCGTTGACCCTATAGTAGGAGGGGTTGCTATACGCTGAGCATAGCCTTCAAACATTACCACAGATCAACATCTGCTTTTGCCCGATAAACCCCCTAAATCAGAAGACACCAGAGGAATCTTCTCATTTTGCAAAAATTCTACTGAACTTAATTATAGGGGTCATATAAGCATGCAGATACGCACGAGCCAAGCAATGTGGTTAACATGACTACCCTATCCGTCGCATAAAATTCACCAGGGCCGATAGTAATCTTTTCATATTGTTTCATGCGTTGAATCTGCATTATATCGTTTTGCTCAGGACTTCCCTTATCTTCCTTGCAATGGTCTCTAAAGAATATGGTTTTTGAATGGCGTCGATGCCCTCCTCAAGAATAAAGTTTGTGTGAATGCCATCAAGGCTGTACCCTGTCACGAAAAGTACTCGCACAGAAGACTTAATCTTTTTCATCTCCTCATATGTTTCACGACCACCGATCTTAGGCATAACAACATCGATTATAACAAGATGTATATCGTCGGTATTTTCTTTAAAAATATCAATGCCCTTTTCCCCATCTGATGCAAGAAGGACATTGTACCCAAGCATGCTGAGCATCTCAGACGCAATCTCCCTCAGTTCTTCTTCATCCTCGACAATCAATATTGTTTCGTTTCCGCCTCTTATTGTTTTCTTGTCCTCTTCCTCTGTCGTCTCAATATCATCCTCAACGGAAGGCAGATACACATTAAAGGTCGTGCCAACACCTAGTTCGCTGTAGACATTTATAAAACCTTTGTGCTGTTTGACCAACCCGTAAACAACAGATAAACCAAGTCCGCTTCCATCCTTTCGTGTCGTAAAGAACGGCTCAAATATCTTGTTTAGCGTATCTTTGTCCATACCACTCCCCGTATCAGTAACCGATATAATGACATAATCGCCAGGCTTGGCCTCCATGTTATACATACTGTATTCTTCAGATATCTTTATAGGGGCAATATCGACTGACAACTCACCACCTTCTGGCATGGCATCACGAGCATTTACCACAAGGTTGAGCAGAATCTGGTTTATCTGGGCAGCATCAGCTTTAATCTTGGGTAGTTGCGGTTTTGTGACAAAACTCATCTCAATATCCTCACCAATTGCCCTGTGAACCATCTTTTTAAAACCCTTTACCACATCGTTTAAGTCTATAACCTTCAATTCCAGTACCTGTTGCCTACTGAAGGCGAGTAGCCGTTTAACAAAATCCGCTGCCCTCGTTGTTGCGTTTTCAATTGAAACAAGATATTCGTTTATCTTATTAACCGGTGATATGTTCATCTTTGCAAGCTGGGTATTGCCAAGTATAACGCCAAGCATATTATTGAAGTCATGTGCGATACCGCCGGCGAGTCTACCGACGGATTCCATCTTCTGCGATTGGACAAGTTGCTGCTCAAGCGCCTTTTCTTTGGTCACGTCAATGGTTGTTCCTATTATTGCTGGTCTACCTTTGTATAATACAAAGCCTCCTACTGCCCTTAGCTGCCTTACTT
>Ga0208196_1000983_pt1 | contig 33185 bp, 59 predicted proteins | sample AD_JPNNA7_MetaG_FD_184443 | JGI IMG/M metagenome (GOLD analysis project Ga0208196, IMG submission 184443) | Active sludge microbial communities of municipal wastewater-treating anaerobic digesters from Japan - AD_JPNNA7_MetaG (SPAdes) (version 2) | ecosystem: Engineered > Bioreactor > Anaerobic...
AAATCCCAAGGATCGGGTGTTTGCCCCCTCCCAAGCGAACCAACTTGCCCAAATATCTCATCTAACACATCTCGTTTTACGGGAGCTGCATTCACATCCCCCACAATATTCTCATATTCCTTCATCGTCGGATAGATCATGCGCAGCCGAGCATTTTCGTATCTCTACACCATGTTGTTTTGTCGCGATTTCGTGTGTTGTTTTTATCCAATTACTGCAATTTTTACACCTTGCAGTCATTTCATGTTTTATGCTCATATCCGTACCTCATCATAAAAAAAATAAAATCATCCGAATACTTTTCGGATGTGCTTGCAAGTTTTCCCCGCAGACTGCTTTCTGAATGTGAAGTCGGGGCATGTGCATCCTATCTCTGATACCATATACACCTGTCCGGTAGACGATATCCCACGGCATACGTGGTGAGGTTTCATTACTCTCACCACGTCGCCGGATTTCAATTGCCCGGTTATTGCACCGTAAGGGGGGTGAATAAATGCGTCTAGCGGTACCGGTTCGTATCTATACCTGCAACCTACTCTCCTGATCATATCTTATTCCTCCCTGTACTCCGCGATCAGATTCTTGATGGTCTTATTTTCTATCATTCCTGACGAGGGCATCATCACCCAACCTTACGACGCCGTTTACTTCAGGTATCTTGTAGGTGGACTTCAACTGTTCGATAACCCTTGCGGGCCTGGTTATTTGGTCGAGCATACGTCTCAGCCTCCGGTGTATTATACGCACTCATACGATATATAGTTTTGCATTACACATCATATAATATAGATATTATATATGACCCAACAATAAACCCACCGAACCCCATACCTCCCATAAATTTGCTTGTGTGTTTGTATTGCATATTCCCCTTATATGTAGGCATGCCTATATATAGATTTTGGTTGAAGGATCGCGAGGTAACTTAGTTATATATTATTGTTATTATAATGCAAAAAATTATACTTGAATAGGGATTTTAGTATCTGCAAGGATGTACGGTGCCGTCAAAAAAATATGACAAAAAAAGACAAAGTTTAAAAAAAAGACAAAGTACTACCCTTCAAAAAAATATTAGAAATTTTCTCAAACTTTTACGATTTTTATAAAATACCTTTCCTCGCCACAATGTACTCTACACTCCTCTTCGATCACCCTAAACCTCCTACTCCCGAATCTAACATCACTCCCAACCTTCACCGGCCCACTAACTTCCATAACACCGAAAATACTAATTCTCTCTTTCTTAAGAGCGGGTAACACTCCTCCATCGGAAATTATCATTTCCATTTTGCCGCCGAGCGACATTACCGACTCACACTTATTTCCATTATTGTCAAACACCGCAACTGGAAACCCTGCCTTTATAACCCTAATATAAGTTTTCTCCGACAGAGATCGAGCTACCTCCCTAAACAACGTACAACCATCGTATCCATATGACAGCGGAGGCACATCATCGCGATCTTCCCACCGAACTTCACATACTCCAATCGTCTCATCGTGCCCACACACAAACACAGTCTCTTCCCAATACACACACCTATCACACGTACCCGGACATCCACTCATTATATCACCTGCCAAACCGGCACTATCTCATATCCATCCCTATAGAAATCCGATGTATATTCAGATTTCCCACAAATCCCGCAAGTTCTCGTTATCCCCGTCACAACGGTTACATCATCCTGCAAATATTTTCCATATTTTATAATTTCGTGCCTTCGAACCTTCCATCTATGATCGCACATCCCGAATCCCCCTAAACATCTTCATCTTAGCGATATATCTCATTACCACTATATCATAATCGTTATCCGTTAGTATCGCAAGCCACGCAATAAACACTAGGAAGAACCAACCTGCAAGAAGTAGTGGAGCCATCCCAGATGTTGACATCCTCATTATCCCGAACACCACAAATGCTGGTATCAACGTCATTATGGTTGGTACTGACAAAACAAGCATCGACATAACAACTAAGATAACGACTACCTGCACTACCTTCATAATAGGATTAACTATTTTCATTCTTCGGTCTCCCCACTTCCATCTGGACAGGGAATGGAAGGAGGTTATACAACCTCGTTATCCACTCTCTTCTCATCTTGTCCCAACTCTTCCATGGCCACTACATACACAGTTGTGGCTGCCTGACCAATAGACGAGCCAATTCCGAAGTTCCTATATCCTTTGCGGTTGCCATCGATCACCACAATGTTCACGCAATATCGGGCGCTCTCGTCGCGCTCAGGGTCGTACACCACAGAATACTTCCATCCACGCAGTCTAAGTGCCTGGATGATGAGGCGGTCGAAGATTGGGTTTACCACAATCTTGGCATATTGTGGTGGGATGCATTCATCTACAATATCCGCAGCGGCCAACATCTCAGATACCAGGCCAGGATCGACCTTCTTCAACCGTGCCACATTTATACTATCGTCATACACTGCCATATTTATCTCTCCTAATATCTATCATATCGAACACCCAAGTCCCCGTCCCCAGGTAAATACATCCTCCCGATCTGTGCAGTTCAGACATGTTTCCGCGCGCCCTTGTGCAAGACAGTTGCGCAACAAAGGCACCGATATACATACATCCCCGGTTTCGGTTCGACACTCGCGCTCGAATAACCCATCTCCAAGTGGTTTGATGTCCCTATCGCCACACACCATCTTATCCAATATCACATCTTCTGTAGCGCCGTTGTTATTCTTCCTGTGCACCAGAAACTCTATACTGTTCTTACCAGTTACTCTGACGTATATTCTCTTTGCGGTAGGATGAACCCTATCTGTCTCTTCAAGTATCCGCTTCATGACATCAAAGGTCAGTACCCCAACGAACGTAGGTGCGTTCATGCAAGTCTCCTCCTTCCAATTACTATCAACATTTTCGCTCACCTCAGATGGGGCACGCGACCCCACGTCCTCCTCTCCATGTATATGGGTTGCCGCTTCCGCAGTCTAACCCGCTGTTTGCACCATGAACGAAATTCTGGCAATATAGTGGCACACTCACACAGAAGTCGTAAGTCGGGAACCTAGTAATAAGTGTCTCGCGGAATTGTGACGGACTTCCGAACTCATCTTCATAGCGTGCGGCATACGTTCCAACGACTACCTCCTCCTTGCTACCATCTGTCATTCTCTTGTGAACGATAAGATCTACACACATCTTATCGGGGTTAGATCTCCCGTAAATTCTCTTTGCTCCCACATCCGACGCAGCATCTATTGTCTGCCGCATTATATTCCCAGGAATTACACCAACGAACACTTTCTTCGTCATCATATCACCATTACTACTTTCCGATTTGGTGGGTTGTGCACCAACTTTCTTACCCACTCTATTCTACTTTGTATTATTCTGGCTATGCTATCCGGGCTTTCTTGACCTATGTCGCGATATGTCGGCCTTCCCAATACGCGCTTTCCATCCGGTGTCATATATGTTACAAATCCTCCATGGATAGAAAACACACCAGCATCCGTTGAGCTCGAATATGCAATTGCACCAGTAAGTCGGCGGCTTGCCTCAACCACGTTCATCTTAATGCCGTCAACCACCACGTTGTATGGGTCCGCATCGATGTCCCACTCAATATTCTTTTGTTTAGTTTTAGTAGCTTGTTCGGCAATAAGAAGATCGTTCTCTACTACCCACTCTGATACATTCCTATTATTCATTTCTACCAGATATTTGAAACTACCGGACATTATGTCGATATCTACGACTCGCCCTACATTACCGTTGTAGCTCTTCGTTACATAGTCGTTTACTTTGAATCGTGGAAATCGGAGCGCGGATATAGGAACCAGCCGCCGCTCAACAACCGAGTATGGAGTTTTCTTCCAATCCGTCACGAAGTCTATGCGGGCTACCTCAATATCGCCATGTACGTTTGATACAAATCCATACTTACCGAGCAAACTTGTATCAAAGTCGAGCATGTCGCTCGCGCTCGGGGTGTCTATCCTTACTAGACACCCCTCTTTTATATCGGTCGTTTCCATGAGATATACTACACCATCCAAATATATATAGTTATCGCTTTGGGAATGTCTATATCTCATCTTCCTTCATAATTACAATTTTACTGCTCCCGTCATCATATTTGGTAATGTATGTATGACCAGGTACGCAAGCATCGGTCGCTTTCCAATTCAAGTTGGTTTCCATGAACGTTTGTGTGTGCGTCGCGATGTACTCTGCTCCGCAAATATTGCAGCGTTTAGTATATGTCACCTTTACTACAACCTCGGGGACGAAGCATGGCCTGAAGTTCTCAATTACCTGTGCCTTTAAGTCAACGCTCTTTGTCATCGCGAGGCGCGGTGACACAGAAGTTGCCATATAATTCAGTGTTGGCTCCTGTGTTACCTCACTTGTTACTACCCAAATATGGTTGCAATTTTGTTGTATCTTGTATTTTAACTCGTCCGACAGACATTTATATCGTTCAACTACTTTTGTCATAGTTCCTCCGAAAGTCTACAGTGATCCTCGCATTCATCATAATACTCACAACACATTTCACAAAATGCTTCTGCTCCTTCGCTACATCTGAAGCACACATCATCAGATGCCATATTTTCCTGCGACACGTCTCCATTACAACATTTACAAATTACCATCGTTTCCACTCCAATGAATATTATTCTCTGATATCCCGACCATTTCGATTAGTGACATGCAGCAATCACACGGTTTCGCGAGCTTTCCTCCAACCCTGTGTACGTAGATATGCGATTTTGGGAACAATCTCCTATCATGGCACCGAAGGATTGCATCGGCCTCTGCATGACGACTGTACTTGGTCCACCCAATTCGTCCGTTGTTTCCACGATATGCCCAACGATTTACCCCGAAGCTTATGATTCTGGGTGTATTTCTCTTAAAAATGTAAATTATAGCACTATGTTTCTGTCGCATAGTGCTTGTCCGGGCAACACTCTCTGCAATATCAACTATGTTCATATCGGGGATATAACGCGCTTCAGAGATATGAACTTTTTGGTTCCATTCTACGGAACCATGAGCTCACATCTATACCTTCATATTCTGTATAGTTTATTGCGAAGTTTCTCATGCTCCGCTTTATCCGGTTTTCACACGCAAACAAACATTCGTCCTCTAGGAAGTCTACCATATATTGCGCGGCTCTCTGTGCTATATGCGCCTCTCGGTTAACAACTGCTCTCCAAAAATGTATAGCAGGGGTGTGTTGACATAGGTCTTCCTTTGTTATCATTTTTACGGGGCATGTCCGTCGCTTCTTCCCACATTCTCCCATTACCTCATACCTAAGACATAATGGGATTTTTGGTTTTACGAGTGGGTTCTTAGACGCGGCCTTCCATGAATCTATCTGTTCGTTGAGTAACACCTGGTCTCTGAGATGCTTACTTACCTTTTTCATAGCATCACCGAGTGTATAACAATTTCACCAATTACACGCGCGATCCCTAACACTACAATGATAGCAAGTAGTATCGTGTTCCCGGTCATAATACAGAGAAAACTGTCTGCTCCGAGATCCATATGCGTATAATATTGTTGTCCGATGTACCGCGCCACGACGACTTCGAATGCAATGAAGCCACAAATTACTATCAATCCGGCTATCATATAAGCGATACTCACGTAGATCATGTAGATGCCCTCCAATAGAACATCCGGGTTCTCCCTCTTCTTCTGTCAAGTTCGGTAAGACCAACTGTTCTTAATGAGTGTAGTTTCCTTCCTATGATCGTCTTTTGTGTATTGGGGAGAGTGCTCTCATTAAAGAACACTCCCTCGATCTCCTGGGTAGAGTGCCACCCTGGGTTTGCCCGCAGCCAAGCGAGTATCTCGTGTTGCTCTGGTATATATATCACCCCGTATCATCATCGCGGTGACGATAGCAATATTTGATTACATCGTTTTTGCCTGCCTCATACATCCAGGCGATGCAACCTACCACGAAGATAATCGAGATACCTGCAATAAGTAATACAACTATTGGTTCGAGCAGCGCCATACGAAGGAGTATCACCGAGATACCATATACAATTCCCGCGACTCCACCTATCACGAAAATTATACCGAGTAGATATCCAATGCCAACACCGACGCTTGCCATGTAGTATCCCATTTTGTTCTTTTTTGGGCATATATATTTAGTTAGATTCATCGTATTTCCTCTCCCTGTTGCAAAAGTCTCTTATTTGTTGTCGCTTTTCGCTATATGACAACGCGGCGAACACCACTGGTATTACCCACCCCACCAGCATTGCCTTGCCTACCACTTTCTATCCATCCCTTTGACTTTATGTCTTTAAAAACCTCTATTAGCTCCTCTTTAGTGTATAATCTCATTTTTACCATATCCTAGGGATTAATTATGGTGGTCTCCAGAAGTCTAATAAATATTCAAAGGTCACACCCATTGTTATGTAATTGCTGGGCCAACCAAATATGCCAATTCTATTCACTATATTTGTCCTGTCCCAGATGATGATATTCCTCAGTTCATATCCTCTTTTTCTTAACTCATTAATGAGAGCTACATGTATGGTTATTCTTTCATTCTCCCACCACATATCAGGCACATTTATCACACAATGAGCCTTTGGCTTCAACAGTGGAAGAATACCTTCAAAAATATCTCCCATAGAAACGGCATAATCATCAACAGCCAGGGTCCCTAAATCTCTGGGGTCCTGAGAATATTGCTCAACTTGACCTAGCTGATCATTTTTCCTATCTCGTCTTGACTTATTCTTCCTAACTCTATTTAGCAAATTAGCATAGGGAGGAGATGTAAATATCAGTGAGACTGTTTCTTCATCCAGATATTTTGGAATGCTCCTGGCATCATCCTGAATAGCTATCTGATTGGATGTGTCAAAGAGCCGTTCATTAGCTATTCTCTGGCCACAGAGTCTGATATAGCTTTCTTGAAGATCAAAACCTACTGCATTTCTTAAAGTATCCTGAGCTGCCACTAATGTAGTACCGCTCCCCACAAATGGGTCCAGCACTAACTCTCCCTGATGTGTAAATAATTCTATAACTTTTCTGGCCAGAGAAATTGGAAATGTAGCAGGATGGATCTTTTTATCTCTGATGTCTCTTTTTTCATAGAAAAATTGCCATACACCTAATTGGCACTTGATCCATTCTTTAGCAGTTATACAGCTCAAATGATTGGTAGGACATCCACATGTTTTAAGATGGCCCAGCTTCAATTTTTTACCATGAAGTTCATGACCATTTAGCACTACTCTGGTATTATGCCTATTTGTGCCAGTGATGGGAGCCGCCTCACATTGTAGTTCTAAGTCGTCCGATACCATATTTAATCCCATTTTTCCAGTTCTGTCATAGGTCTTCAGGTCATTCTGACCTTCTGCTATAAAGTTATCTTTAATAAGCTCTTTGGATGCATGCATAACCATCTCTCCTCTGATTCTCTACCCTATCCTACAATCAAAATTAATAATCACTTAATTTGTCCAGGGCCTTAATGCCAGCAAACCACACTGCAGACCCCTCCTGCTCCAGCCCCAGCCTATTCCTGATCTCCCTAGCCAGCACAGGCAGATCCTCCCTATCGGCCCTCATCCTGCCCAGGCCTCTGAAGACTTCCACCCTCACCAGCTCAACAGGATCACTGAGGCCTTCCAGGAGGGCCATGTGGATGATCTGACCACCAAAGTCATACCTGCCTAGTATCCTGGCTGCCATGAGCCTCTCCTGGGCATGTAGAGAGGATCTTAAGACCTCTCCACAGTACTGGGCTGCATATTCAGGAGTGAATATGTCAGTCACAAAACCTCATTCAGTATTCATCTGCCATCAAAATACAGGAGCTGGCCCTCTGGCCATCATCACCCACTGCCTCTGTGATAATCCAGACCTTCTGATCCTGGCCTGGAAGCTCATAGGCAGAGAGAAGCCTGCTGCCATCTTCCAGGGCCTGGTTATTGGCCTCCAGATCATCCTGGCTCAGATCACCCCAGTCTCCCTGGGCATGCCTGCTCAGGAGGTGCTGAGGTGAGATCCCAGCAGCCTGGAGAGCTTCCAGAGCCCCAGGAGTGGCCACACATTGGCCTAAAGAAAATTTAGGATTGGTCATCTAACTCTGCTCCTACCTATCTCCAAAATAGGCTTCTCTGTCCAGGTCATACATGACCCTCTCATTAGATCCCAGACTCCACAATAGATCCATGTATTCTCTTTCAGCAGCTTTAGCTTCCTGCTGAGATAGGGTCTTCTTTGCTTTCATGAGCTTTAAGCCTCCACAGGGCCATTTGCCTTCTGTCCATCTGGGCCGATCCACCCAGCATCTGGCCTGATGCTGCCTGAGGTCTCTCTGATCTCCTGCTTAGCCAGAGGAAAGTACTTCCTCTGGTGTTTGCATGGGCTGCCATGAGAAAATGCATGAGCTGGGCAGGAGCAGCCCCTGGCTGTAGTGGTGTAATAAACATCCCTTTTATTTGCCAGGACCAGCACCACACGGCTCTCTCCTTTGCCCATCTCCACAAACTCAGGCAGTGGATCACATGCCCTGCCCCTCCAGGCTAGGAGAGCTTTTACAGCTTCTTTGCTTTGGGTTATCGGCCCACATGACTGGCCTTTAACGGTTATAGCTGTTGATTTCTGCAAAGTTCATCACCAAAGCCATCTATAGGCAGCCTGAGAATTTAAATATTTCCCTTCTATGGAATTTTAGAGTTAGGAAAGATTAATAAACAATAAAGTCCAGGAATTATAGTATGGTAAAAGAGTGTAAGATGAGCATGACCATCAGTGAGCCTGTGGCTAAAGCAGTGAGGGTTTATACTGTCCAGGCCACTGGCTCAGCCAAAAACCAGAGTAAGGTTATTGAGCAGATCTTATCTGAGTGGCTGACCTCAAAAGGAGTGCAAATAGAGGCCACTGGATAAGACTTTCAATGATCATCAAGTGTATATGTGAAGAAAGATAGTTAAGACTGTAAAAAAATGGATTTCTGACAGGTCTGGACACCTGTCAGGAGAAAAACTCCAGTTTAGGAGAGGAGTTGACTTAGATGATAGAAGTAGCTGAAGCTATATCAGTTTTTCCCCAGCCCACAGACCAGCTTATCACCCAGAGCATGGCTGATGAGGAGTTGGCAGGATTAAGAGATGAGCTAAGAGATTTCACCAGGGCAGAAAATGCCAGACTCAATGAGATCAAAGAGCTTCTCAGGTCTCATGGCACCCCAGAAGCCCTGGCACTCATGGAGCAGCTTAATAAGGCTCCCAGGGAGATCTCCAGACAGGTCCAGTATGGTGAGCTATCCTCTTTTGAGGCCCTGGAAGTGATAAGAGACCTATGTCACCAGGCCACAATTCTTCTGGCCACAAAGGAAAGAGCCACCAGGCCGGTCTCCAGGGTGACACATAGAGCCCAGGTCCTCATCCAGGAGATGACAAAATACAGCTCCATGAAGACCTCTGAGGCCATTAAGATCCTTTCTTCCCTGGAGGGTGTGGACATTGATAAGCAGCAGGCTTTGAGAGCCATGAGAAAGGCTACAGAGCTGGATCAGTCTCTTAAATTTGAGAAACTAAAGGGTGGCCATGCCAGGCTCAGAAATACCAAGAAAAGGGCCTGGGGATAGTGAGTGACAAAGTGTCACCCTTTGGAGGAGAGTGACAAAGTGTCACCCTTTGCCTGTCATCGTGAGATCACAGAAATGGAGGAAAGCACTGCTTAGTTTTGTACATCATTGATCATATCTGTTTTTTGAAGTAGAGAAGCCTTTCACCTTCTCATCAATAGGTTTGCTAGCTTTAGTGGATGGTATACACATTATGGTATTTTTATCATGGTATAATAGGCTCACCTTAGGCTCTGGATAGAGAGTGACAGAGTGTCACCTTCTCATCACTCCTTACAATTCTTAAAAATTAAGGCACTACTGGCAAAGTAGATAAATCAGAGTGTAGAAGTAATCCAGGACCCAGGCAGGGATCTTTCTGCAAAGATCATCACCACCTGCCAGGGTCTCATACTCTGATTTCTGAGCTGGCAGTCTACTACAATGCAGGTCTTCTGTGACATATCGTTAGGCATCACCATTCAGGATAGATCCTTTCCTATGACCAGCTCATGCATTGTGGCCTTTGCTATTTCCAGAATTGCCACCAGTGCTTAGCTTTGGCCTCTTCCTGGCTGGGTGGAAGAGCTGGAGTGATCTTCTCCAGGGCCTGATGGACTGTGGCCTCCAAAAAGGAAATATGCTGATCTTTAAGCTTCAGTGTTTCCTGGTATTTTTCCATATCTTTTTGCAGTCCCTGCATCTCTATCTTAGCTTGATCAATCTCTGCTCTCAATTGATCATGCTTGATCAGAAGTTGATCATTCTTTGATCCTGCAGCATCCAGATCTCTCTTTAACTGGGAATTTTCTGTTTTTGCTGCATTCATCTCAGTCCATCTTTTATTGGCATCTGATCTGGCCTGATCAAGGTCTGCTCTTAACTGATCACTTTCTGATCTGGCTTGATCAAGGTCTGCTCTCAGTTGATCAATGTCTGGGCCAGTTTGCTCAGGTGGATGGAGGAATTGATCAATAGCTTTGGCTATCAGATTAGCTTTGCTGAGATTGGAATTCTTAGCAGCCTGGTTAATTTCCTCCAGGGTTTGCTCATTCACATCAGAATAGACCCTCAAAGTTGATCACTCCCTGATCAATTTATGCTCAGGAATGATCAAGCTCTAATTGTAATTTATCTTTTTTGGTCCCTGAAAAGAGGTAAGGATCTGGGGCTGGCTAGGCCATAGCCCCATTTGACGGGCTGAGAGGGATTTGAACCCCCGACCTAAAGGTTAAGAGCCTTTCGCTCTGCCTGACTAAGCTACCAGCCCAGAAGTAGTAAGTCCTCTCTATTAAATAGATTTTGGATTAAAGCCAACTCAGTATAAAAATAGAGCGTCCCAACTGGGATTTGAACCCAGGTCGAGGGCTCCGCAGGCCCTCAGGATGTCCACTACCCTATTGGGACTCCTGTTCTGGTGGATATTTCTGATAATAAAGCCATTGGTCTAAAAGCATCATTCATTGGATGAGCAATCAGCTTATGTCTAATAGACACCTAAACGGCATTTTATGATTATCCTGGCTCTTGCTGCCTTAATCTCTCAAACTTCTCCAAAGTTTCCTTTCTCCTGGACCATCTTCTTTGCTCAGAGGTAGTAGGCTCACCAAACTTTTTCTTTCTCCAGTTAGGATCTCTAACCTTCTTTGGTCTCACCATACTGGGGACCTCCTTCTCTGATCTCTAAAGCTTAGCTCTCTCCTAAGTGCATCCAGTGTGGGATCAAAGGAGGAGTCCTCCTGAGAAGATCTCCTCCTGGCTCTGGTCTTCTGGCAGGTTTTCATGCTTTGCCCTCCTGCTCTTCCAGGGCCTTCAACTCAGCATCCACTACATGCTTTGGTGAGCCCAGGGCTTTGTGCCAGGCCAGAAGCCTCTCCATCTTTGTGGGTGGTGTGGCCTGCCAGGTGCCAGTCCTAGGGTCTTTGATATTCTTCATGGCCTGGTCAAAGGCCTCCTGTTGCTTTTTCTGCTCTGGGGTCTCAGAATAGAAGCCACCAGACTTCCTCTGCAGGGGCTCCTGCTGGTCCAGTGCCTCCTGTTTGCCTTTGCTCAGTTTAGGCTCTTTGTGCCAGGGTGTGGGTTTTGACATCCTTCCAGTGGCCAGATCAAACTGCTCATTTAGAGCAGCCAGCTCCTGCTGCCTGTCTCTTCTGGGGTTCTGGTGTTGAGGTGGGTCCAGAGGTGTGGCCATTACTGCCCACCTCTCACATAACCCAGCCTGCCCCAGTTTAATGATCTCATTTCTATAGTTCTCATGCACTTTAAATCATCCACAGGGAGGCAGTACTTTTCTGCTGCCTGCTGCCAATGGCCATGACACTTCAGGAGGGCCATGAGTGCCAAGTGCTCCCAATGCCAGACATCAGGGCCATAGAAAACCAGACTTCCCATATCAGAGACAGTGGCCTCATCCTCAGTTATGGGCTGGCCACAGAAGGGACAGATCCTGCCAATGACACTCTCCAGCTCATCCAGGTCAGGGTCCCTGGGGTCCTGGCCTACAATTCTGAGGCCATCAGGATCTGGCTCAAAAGGCCCCTTCTGCTTCATGAGCAGAAAATTATATAATTCTGGATCTTCCTGAATAGCTCTGAGGGTATCTTTAAGCTGGCTCTCTGGGACCATCTGGCCATTCACAGTGTATATCTTTTCAGTATCCACAGCCTCTGCTCTAAAGCAGGGGCCACTGAGGTGCCATCTTTCTTTTTCAGGCTGGATCAGGGGCTCCTCCTCTTCTGGGGCCTGGTCCTCCTCCAGCAACTGATCCAGCTCTTCATCATCAAACTCATCACCATCAATCTTTAAATCATCATGAGACATCTATTAAAACCTCCTTATGCATCGGCTTTTACAGGCAGCTTCCCTTTGCTCATCAAAATGACAGCTCTCTTCTCCAGGGGCTTCAGGGGCAGATCATAGAGCTGGGCTGCCTTCTTCAGATCTCCAGCACATTCCAGCAGGGCTCTGTCCACAATGCATCTGCCATGCATAGGCAGACCAGTCACAAAGTATCCCATCTTTGGAGCCTGGATGAGTTTGTGACAGTGGTCACAAACTATACCCTCCTTCAACTGAGCTGGGGTGAAAGGAGTCCTGCTATGCACTTTTAAGACTGGCAAAGCAGATACTGTGAGATCCTCCTGCAGATTGCCTACAGGTGTCTTTGAGACCACCCCTCTCACAGTCTCACAGGAACTGTCCAGCTTCTTTGGGGTCCTGATCTTACCTCTGATCATTCCTGCTCTCTTCTTTTCACACAGGGCCTCTGGGGTGTGGAGCACTGACTTTGGGGCAGCTCTGAAATGAGCAGGGACTATCCTGGGTCCTGGATCTGGTAGAGCCCTCACCTGGACCTTTCCATAGCAACTGGGACAGGTGGCTTTTATTGCACATCCTGAATAATTCCATCTGTGCCCACATTTAGGGCATAAGACATTAAGAGCCATAATCTTCTTAAATCTCCTGGTAATCATCGTCTTATAAGTCCTACTAGTAGGCAGGTATAAATACTTTGTCCAAAATAGGCTCTATTTGTGGCTTATTTAATCTATTAGTTAAGATGTGGGCCTGAAATACAAAACTGACACATCATATTAGTCCTATAATTTTATAGGGTAAATATGATAGTGTATCTCATGAACAGACTTGATTGAATAAGCCATTTAAGGTGATGACATGAGTCTAAAGTTCACAAAGACACAAACTGCAAATGTGCTAAGCCATGATAGTGAAAGCATTGTGATTGAGGGCATTGTGGCCAGCACTGGAGTCATTGATGGGATTAAGATCACTCCAGAAGTCCTGAAATCCAGCCTCAGGTGGCTGAATGGAAGGCCCATCAAGCTGGGAGAGAGGAAGATAGGGCAGGTTGATGAGTATTCTCTCCTGGGTGGCCAGAAGATCAGCATCAAAGCCACCTTATGGGGTCTGAAGCTCTCTCAGAGTGAGTTGTACTCTTTCAAACCTGGAGAGCAGAATATTCAGCTCCAGGGTGCCTTCTGGCCCATCACAAAGCCTGCAGATGGGGTCCTGGATGGTGAGACCTTCAAAGAGGAGGCTGTCAGCATGGAGTGGGATCACATTCAGCTCACTGATTCAGAGCAGATGAAAGGGCATGCCCAGGAGGGCCAGTGGGATAGACTGGAGAGGATAAATAGGCAGATGGATGCTGCATTAGGGAGGGCCTGAGATGGCAGCTCCTGGGTGGTCTGACACCATGGATAGGGTTTGCCCTGCCTGCTCCCAGAGTTATACAGTCTCCCAGGCCACATTAGAGCTGAGGTGCTGTGGGCCTGTAGAAAAGTGCCCCTCCTGTGGGCATGAGGTTAGGATCAGAGGTGAATTTGCTGAGGAGGCCAGAGACTTCAAGCTTCATGGAAGGTCCTAACTTCTTTTAATACTTTTTAGAGCTGGCTTTATTTTCATGGATTATTATTTATTTGAGCAGACCATAGTAGCCAGAGGCTCTTTTGCTAACTCAGCCATTCCAGACTTTATGGGAATAACTCCTTTCTATCCCACACCATCATGGGGTGTGAGCTGGAAAGTATCCTCAAAAGACTGTCTAGGTTCACTGATGCTGGTTTTGGGCATGCTTATTTTGTGAGCTGAATAGTAGTGTTTTAAGATAAATAACAGAAAAATTATAATGCTTATGTTAGCTGGTTTAGTTCTATGACATTCTAGTTCTATGACATTCTAACTAAAGACTGAAAAAATGTCATAGAACTAAGCCGAAGCTCTGAGGGTGTTTTCACTATCATTAAAGGCATTACTCAGAGTAATGGCTTAGGGGCTATTGATTTTGGAGACCCCAGGGGCCTGGAAGATGCCAGCCTGCAGGTTTTTGGCTGCATTCCTGATCACAGGCTGCCAGGGCCTGGAGAGTGCTGGCCAGCTCAGCTTTGATAGCCTGGAGAGCCTCAGGGCAGCCCATTTTAGCCAGGACCTTCTCCAGCAGCTCCTCCTGTGCCTGGGACAGTGACCTGTGGCCTGTCAGGGCATTATAGAGGGACCTGCCTGCTGGCCCTAATTTGGGCCTGGACTCCAGGAAGGCCATCACCTGGAAGAGAGGCTCCTGGGAGCAGTCCACCAGCTCAAAGTCTGGGCCATCTTCATCATCAGTGGCTTGAGGAAGTCTCTCCAGGGCCTTCTTCAGATCATCATAAGCCATGTTTATCCCTGCTGCTGCTTTTCTTCCAGAGCTTTGATCCTCTTCTTTATATCTGCCAGCTCCTGGACTTCGTATGCTTTGATCCACTGACCCAGCAACTGTGAGATCTTCCCTGCATTCTCTATCACCTTCTCATCTCCTGACTCCTGGATAGTCCTCAGGACCCTGCAGACATATCTCCTGACATCCTCTGGGCTTTTGAGCTGAATCTTATTTGTCATATTTAATTCATATTAGGATGGTCCTATTTAAACTAATTGGCATTTATGAGACCTAATTATTTAAAGACATTGCATACAAATGCCACACTCTAGGGCACGTTTTGTGTCACACCCACCCCTGGAGATAGACTGGTGGAATTAAGGGCTGAAAAAGAGAGACCAGGGTGAAGGTCCAATGAGCCTGGATTTTGAGAGGTCTTATCACTGGTAGTAGTCCCTTATCAGATGGCTATGCCAAAAGTTATAGATGGTAAAATATTTGAATTAGCAGAGTGTTTACGTGGCAAAAAGCATGATGAGAGGGCTAAATGGCATACCAGGCTACTGTGTATCAGGTTTTCATTGCATCACCATCTGATGTAATGGATGAGAGGGATGCCATAACAAAGACTATTAATTCATGGAATAATTTAAATTCCCATGATTTAGGGATAACTGTATTACCAGTGAAATGGGAAACAAACGCCACACCAGAATTAGGAGATAGGCCTCAGGCACTAATTAATAAGAATCTATGCGCCCATTCAGATATTCTAATAGGGGTTTTCTGGACCAGGATTGGTAGCCCTTCGGGTGTTTCAGAGTCAGGGACCATTGAGGAAATTGAGAATTTTAAAAAGGCAAATAAGCACGTAATGCTCTACTTTTCTAAGAAGCACATGCCTCATAATATAGATGTGGACCAATATAAAAGGGTTAGAGATTTTGAGGACAGAATCAAGAGTGAGAGATGGGGCATAATAGACTCATTTACTACGACAGATGAATTAGAGGAAAAATTAACTGCCCATCTGACAAGAGTTATAAGGAAAACTAAGCTAGAAAGTTTTCCAAATGAATTAGTGCCTATTGTAATGCATGATAAAACATCTTCAGGACAGGCTACTACGGAAGAGATAACCTCAGATGCTCCACATAAAACTTTGGATAATGAGAAAACCCAAACAAACCTACCAGACTCAAATAATAGCACAGCCAATAATGATGGAAATACAGAGATCCATAATGATGTGATCTCAGTTTCCTCTGTTTCCAGTCTCATTTTAAAGATCCTAATATTGTTAATGTTTATAATTTATTTTATAATACTTTATCTTTCAATCCATCCTACTTTCCTTCCTACTTTCCTTGAAGATCAGGATAATAGGCTTCTTCTTTTAGGTATGATGGCTATAATTATAGTAGCTATAGGCTTTTTATATGCAACTGGCACAATTGATAAATTTGTGAAGGAATTTTGTGGTCATTAGTGATAAATACTAAAATAGATAGCAAAAGCAGTATTAATTTGGCTTAATTTAATCCCTTTGATGCATGTAAATATGCTTCAAACTCACCAAATGAATGCATCATTTCACTCCTTCAATCTGGGACAATCCTCATGACATAAGCCTGCCAGATTCAGATAGTAGCACCAGCTCTGATCAGGATGCCTGACTATGATCTTCTTCAAGGTCTCTTCCTCCAGTGGTGGCTGATTCAATAGATTCCACTCTCTCAGTTTGCTGGCATTCTCTCCCTTTGACATGAAGAATCTCTTCAACCCTATGGCTGCCAACTGCCTGGAGCCCTCTCCCACTCCTTCCAGAGCACTGGATAGGCCAGAGCAGAATGAGTCTCCTCCTGACTCCCTTCTCTTTGCTGCTTTCTTTCTCCTCAATGCATTATGAGCTTCATCAGCCTTCCTGGTCTCCAGAATCTGCATGGCCAGCTCTTCTAGGGTCTCATGAAAGTCATTATAATCATTGATCTCTATGGCCATGTCCCTGGGCTCTTTTGCCAGTCTTCTTATGTGGTCTAAGCCTTTGGTAAGGTCTTCTCTCTTCAGGGGAATACAGTAAAGCCCACTTCCAGGATGCAGAGTATTAGGCAGCTTTGAGATCCTCTTCAGATCCCCAGAGGCTTTGAAGTCCAGAGTGGTGAAGCCACCATTCAGCATGCCCTGGACCACTTTTGCCAGCACAGCTTTCTTCAGATCACCCTCCTGTGGGATGTCAGGCTCCTGGCAGTCTATATAGAGGCCACACCCCTTTTTCCCACTAAAGTATATCCTAGGAGTGATCCCACTGCCCAGCATCCAGTCATAGGCCATAGCAGCATCTGCTATGGCCAGGCCAGGGTCCTGCTCACTGTCAAAGTCCAGGTATATGGTGGCCAGGGAGATGGTGGCCTTATCATTGAAGTCACCCAGGAATGGCCTGACAGAGACATATGAGGGGCTCTCCATGAGCTGGGAGAAAAAGATCCACCCAAAAAGCTCGTGCTCTGATCTGGGAGCCCTACCTTTCTGGATGGGGTCTCCATAAGACCTATTGAGATTGCCCTTAAGGTGGCTTCTCCATGAATCAAAGAGGAAGTTATCTCTACCTTCCCTCAGATCCTGACCACATCTTTGAGCCCACTCATTGCCCACTTTAGGAGCATTCTTTCTGGCCTCAGCCTGCTGCTGGAGTGACTGAAATAGGGGATTCATAGAACTATCTCCTTAGAGCACTGCAACCCCTCAGAATCAGCATCCTCTGGCACTGCAACCCTGTCCTTAACCCCACTGTTGGGACCACTGCAACCCCTGCAATCAGGATCAGTGGGACCACTGCAACGATTACAACCCTCATTTTGACACTGAGAGAGAATTTCATTCTTTTTGTCACCCTCATTAAGTCCATTGTGGGAAGGGGTAGAACTATGCTCATCTCTCTCTTTCTCTATAGGGGTTGTAATCGTTGCAGTGCTATTACTGCTATCTATATCTGGAGTTGTAATTTGAGTTGTAGTGGGGTTGCAGTGGGGTTGTAGTGCCCATTGATCCTGGTTTTTCAGTGTCACCACATCTGCATACTGAGCCCAGCCATTCTCCACCACAGTAAGAGCCATTAGGATCTTATTAGTCTGAGTGGATATTCCATTAACCTCCACACCCACAGGCACTCTTTCCCAGGAAAAACCTGGCAGGAGCTGGATTAAGCCACCCTCATAGGAGCCATTGTTTTTCTTATCCCCTATTGCCAGCTTCCTGATCCTCTCAGCACTGACTCCCATGAGCTTTGCAGCTTCATCTTTGTAGAGCTGGCCACCATTGCCTATGATCAAATTGGCCAGCTCCCTCTGCTTATCAGTGAGCTTATCCATCATAGCTGCAGCTCTTGAAGAATAGAGGTCCTTAGCATCCAGAAAGTCCTGGACTGTGGCCACTACATTGCCATGCTCATCCCTCTCCCTCTGCATGAACTTCCAGGCAGCATGGGCCAGGATCAGGTCCAGGAAGATGGATGGATTTCTCCTGCTGCTCAAATCATTCCATTCAATGTCATCTCCATAAGGCACAGCTACAGAAAATTTTTGAGCCTGCAGTATCCTGGACATCTCCCTGCAGACTAGCACATCCTCATCCAGAAGGAATCTGGGAAGAGCAGTGACTGGATCATGAAAGATCTTTCTGATAACTTTTCCAGTGAGGTCTTTGGACTCATTCACTCCACAGGAGAACTGCCTATTGAGTACCTGAATGTCCTGCTGGTTATCCACTGAAGTGATGCACCAAACTATCTCTGCAGGTGTCTGGAGCTGCATGGCCTGCTGGTCACTGACTGTCAGGTGAGTATATGGCTCATGGAAATTGCTGGAAGTCTGCTTAACTATGGTGTCTAGGTCTTCATCAGGTTTGTAATCATCCATGAAGACTATGAGCCCATCTGGTATAGGATGATAGAAAAGAGCTTTAGGAGATGCACTTCCCTTAATATAGCAGGATTTATCCATGACATGAAGGCAATGCTCCACCAGGTCAGATTTACCCATGCCAGACTCACCAGTGAGCTTAGGGTGGAGCCCTCTGCTATTCTTCACCCTTTGGGCTCCTTTACAGCAGAAGATCACTCTGGCCATTCCTTCATTTCCCAGGTTTCCCCTGGCCACAGTGTCCACCATGAACTTGATGGGGTCTCCATGCTGCATGATGTCCAGAGCCCTCTCTTTGACCTTCTTCATCTGCTCAGAGTCTTTTTCATCTTCAGCTTCCTGTTTTTCAGCAGTTTCCTCCTGCTGCTCTATGAATGCCTTCTTACAGGCCAGCCTGAAGCTCTGCCAGATCTCAGGGTCCAGAGACCATTTCTCTGCCAGCTTATCCCAGACTTTGTGGCTCTCCCAGATGGGCTGCTTTGCCTTTGCTCTCTTTGTGAGACACTCCTCACCAGGCTCCAGAATGCAATCATAATCCATGCCTTTCTTTGATGAGCTGGTGGTGAGTGACAGAATACCAGCAGCAGTGACCATCTTAAAGTTTGTTGGCCCCAGGACCTCTAAGGCAGGCTTCTGGGAAAGCATTGATTCTGTGAAGCTCATAACATCTCCTGCCATCAATAATCACCACCAATAGAAGAAAGCTGGAAAATCATCTTATTTGTTTCATCTATACAGTAAAGTTTAAATGTGGATACTGCATTGTATTTCATAGGTATTCCTCTATGCTTCAGGGGCTCTCCACCCCTGAATCTGATTTTTATACATCCATTCTTATGACCTCCACTGTATCTGCTTTCTATTCTCCCACTGCAGAGGGGCCTCCCAGCACTCCTGCAGTGGCTGCTCATCCACTTCTCATCAGTTTGCAGGCTCCCTATTCCTGCTGGATCTGAATCACAGAAGGCAAACCTATTTATGCATTGAATGCTATCTTTTTTCATAGACACCAAATAAACAGCAGGTCCAGGGATGGCAGTCCCTGGCCTAACTATTCTTCTTTAGCATTCACCTACCCTAGCCAATGCCAGGACTTTCTCTGAGTTTTGACCATACATCTCCATTCCTAACCTCAGCAAACCTCTGGCCATTGAAGCTCTGGTCATGTGATGCTTCTCTGCTAGACCATCCAGGATGCTGTCCACATCTCCATTCAGGACCATATTGACCTGGGGCATTTTTACTTTGTAAGGCATAGACCTCAGGTGGTCTATACCACTATTTAAACCTTCCCATATTGTCAAATCTAAACCTATTTTCTTTACATACATAGCCCCAAATGGTTTTTCTCCTAAATCCAGCCATTTTAATCCACTTTCATGTCAGAAAAACTCATTTGGACATGCAAATTTTAGGGAGAGGTTGCTGAGAAAGATTTATATGCTCAATTACCTGAGTCTATTTTGCTCAGTTTAGCATCTATCTGGGCAGTACTGCAACAGTGGATAAAACATCTCCAATGGGGCCAGCTTTTAGCCTTTTCCTGGCCCCTCTTTTGACTCACTCTTCTATAGGACTATTATCAGAGTCATAAGCATCTCCCAGCCCATTCTGCCTGCAGGATACAGTGAGGATCTCAGAAGGAGCATCTGCAAAACCAGCAACATATGGCTTTTGATGAGTCACTACCACCAGGCAGCCTAAAGCTCTGGCCAGGTCTCTGAGGTGAACAGTTTTAGCATGCATAAATCTTGATGGTGTCAATTTTTTATATAAATATTTACTGATAGATATTACTGCCAGAAAGAAGGCTCCAGAGAGTTTGCCTGACCATCGCTACCCCATAGAGGCCCCTTTCATTGAGATCTGCCCTATTTGGGCTTAGATTTGGGCAGGAGAGGATAACCAAAAATGAGCTATTTTGAGAGTAAGCCACAGAAGGTGCGGCAGGTCAGTTCTATGACATTCTAAGCCATGTTAAAGAAAGATGTAATAGAACTGCCACCAATATCATTTTGATCCAGATTTCAAAGTCTAGTGACTTCACTATACAATTCTTTGATCCTTCCTGGCCTTACCCTAAATTTGGTTCCATGATTGTGCCCAGTCCTTGCATCAAAGTCAATTAGAATAATATCTTTTCGGATAGCTTCTATAAAACTATCTATACTAAATTTCTCTAAAATCACAACATTTTCATATTTAAAATACTCTTTGCCACTTATTTTTTTAGATCTTGATTCTATATAAAAACAATTATGTAATTTTGTCCCTGCTTTATGGAAGAGATCGTCAAATCCCCAATAAGGTTGAGGTTTAAGCTCCCCTAAACCGATCCTCTTTTCTACAGATTTAAGCCATTCATGGTGTTCTTCTGAGACAGCACTTGCATCAAAGGTGATCATCACCTTCCTTTTATCTTCATCAATAGCTATACCAAAGCCCCTATTGGTCCTGGTTCTCCCTGAGATGGTCTGCCTGAAACTCATCTCACTAGCCGGATATTTTATTCCAGCTTCTTCATGTCTCCAGCCATAATATGGTAAAAAGAAAGCAGGGACAAATTTAACTGCTCTAGGTGAAGGCTCAAAATGGAAAAGTGTAGTTAAAGAGCTTGCATTACCACCCCTATTTGTAATTCTTTGGCTTTTTAGTTCCCACTCAGCAGAGTTTGCTATAGGTAAATTATTTTCCTTTATACCATAAAGATCCTCTATGGTATTACCCACCCCACCAGCATTGCCTTGCCTACCACTTTCTATCCATCCCTTTGACTTTATGTCTTTAAAAACCTCTATTAGCTCCTCTTTAGTGTATAATCTCATTTTTACCATATCCTAGGGATTAATTATGGTGGTCTCCAGAAGTCTAATAAATATTCAAAGGTCACACCCATTGTTATGTAATTGCTGGGCCAACCAAATATGCCAATTCTATTCACTATATTTGTCCTGTCCCAGATGATGATATTCCTCAGTTCATATCCTCTTTTTCTTAACTCATTAATGAGAGCTACATGTATGGTTATTCTTTCATTCTCCCACCACATATCAGGCACATTTATCACACAATGAGCCTTTGGCTTCAACAGTGGAAGAATACCTTCAAAAATATCTCCCATAGAAACGGCATAATCATCAACAGCCAGGGTCCCTAAATCTCTGGGGTCCTGAGAATATTGCTCAACTTGACCTAGCTGATCATTTTTCCTATCTCGTCTTGACTTATTCTTCCTAACTCTATTTAGCAAATTAGCATAGGGAGGAGATGTAAATATCAGTGAGACTGTTTCTTCATCCAGATATTTTGGAATGCTCCTGGCATCATCCTGAATAGCTATCTGATTGGATGTGTCAAAGAGCCGTTCATTAGCTATTCTCTGGCCACAGAGTCTGATATAGCTTTCTTGAAGATCAAAACCTACTGCATTTCTTAAAGTATCCTGAGCTGCCACTAATGTAGTACCGCTCCCCACAAATGGGTCCAGCACTAACTCTCCCTGATGTGTAAATAATTCTATAACTTTTCTGGCCAGAGAAATTGGAAATGTAGCAGGATGGATCTTTTTATCTCTGATGTCTCTTTTTTCATAGAAAAATTGCCATACACCTAATTGGCACTTGATCCATTCTTTAGCAGTTATACAGCTCAAATGATTGGTAGGACATCCACATGTTTTAAGATGGCCCAGCTTCAATTTTTTACCATGAAGTTCATGACCATTTAGCACTACTCTGGTATTATGCCTATTTGTGCCAGTGATGGGAGCCGCCTCACATTGTAGTTCTAAGTCGTCCGATACCATATTTAATCCCATTTTTCCAGTTCTGTCATAGGTCTTCAGGTCATTCTGACCTTCTGCTATAAAGTTATCTTTAATAAGCTCTTTGGATGCATGCATAACCATCTCTCCTCTGATTCTCTACCCTATCCTACAATCAAAATTAATAATCACTTAATTTGTCCAGGGCCTTAATGCCAGCAAACCACACTGCAGACCCCTCCTGCTCCAGCCCCAGCCTATTCCTGATCTCCCTAGCCAGCACAGGCAGATCCTCCCTATCGGCCCTCATCCTGCCCAGGCCTCTGAAGACTTCCACCCTCACCAGCTCAACAGGATCACTGAGGCCTTCCAGGAGGGCCATGTGGATGATCTGACCACCAAAGTCATACCTGCCTAGTATCCTGGCTGCCATGAGCCTCTCCTGGGCATGTAGAGAGGATCTTAAGACCTCTCCACAGTACTGGGCTGCATATTCAGGAGTGAATATGTCAGTCACAAAACCTCATTCAGTATTCATCGGATGCACACCATGCGTATCGGGTGAATGCACAACCACTGCAATCTTCTGGTTGACATGTGAGTGGGAAAGTTGTAGAACATGACCAGCGCTTTATGGCATCTGTCAGTTGTTTATATTGCTCCACGAAATATTGAGTAGACATTGGTATTGTCTGGCGACGGTCTGTGCCGTTCATTGCATCGCGAACCCGCTCTAGGAAGCGAAGTTCATCTGCTGCGTATGCTCTAGTCATTATCTCGGACGGAAATGATTGGGAAGCTTCTCTAAACCATTTCCCATATGGCGTATTATTACAATACTTAGTCGACGAGTTGCTATAGATATAAACTGGACACTCTGTGCAACTATATGTGTTGTCTTGTACGTATTCGCTATGCGCGTACAGAAACAACTTACAAAGTGGGCATCTATCATCTACTTCTTGCCCGTCAGCGCGCTTTTTCCAGATTTCAATCGCGTGATCAAGGGCGAGCTTGGTTTGTAGTTTCTTTACTTTGGCCAAAACCGCAGATGCGGCTGCTTTTGCTTCCTCTTCGGAGCGTGCATTTTGCCACGCCTTGCTAGAGCAACAGCTAATCCCTGGTATTATATCTAGTGGGCAGCAAGTGCATATGGTTCCCGGGCATATCGCCGGAAGGTCTCCACGTTCCCACATGTTCCGAGTTCCCGTGGATTTGCGGTGTTCCCACAGTTTTCTAACGTACATTACGACTTCTAGTTGTTCTTCTGTCGTATTCATGGTAGTATAGTGGTTGTTTATCTATTTAAATGTTCCGTGGATATTTTGAATGGAAAAGTTTATAAAGGATGAAAACAAACAACGGACCAACGAGGTTTTATATATGCCTATTGAGATAGATATAAACGGTACACTCTGGCTATTCGACGCTAGAGATTGTTCATGGACTAAAGTAAGCGAAAACGAAATATCAGATGCTCCGAAGAAGCGCGGCAAGAAAAAGAAGGGAGAGACTACAAATGAGTGACCTTTCTCAGACATATCAATATTTTATACCACCGACAGACGGTCTGTATAGAAGGTTGGGAGAGTTACGCGACGAAGATAATCTTTTGTTTGCAGATCTGACAAATGGGTGGAACGTAGGAGCCCTCGCGACATGTACTAGTGGGTGTGATATAGCAAACGAGACTGATATGTTTCTTGATCATGCGATTGTCATGGGTGCGATTACTCTGAAATTACAGACGACCGAAATTTCAGTTGGGAACAAAAAATATATGCCGTCAATGACAATTGTTAAGAATGCTGCAATAATTTCAGTCGGCGAACTTTGGCGTATCGTTATATCAGAAGATTCGCCATCTGCATCTTTACTCGGTGCATATGTTGAGTTTGTAAGGTGGATGAAAAGTGCAAGCTGAAAACATATTTAGGTTAACCGCGTATTTTACGGATATATTGGTTGCAGTTATTGTAGGGACGTTTTTTGGAGCCGATAGCCGCATGTGGATAGCGGCTATTGCGGCAATAATGGCTGCAATAAGTATTGTTAGTTTTGTTGTATATGCAAAGAAGTACCTGAGATAATCAGGTACTCTTCATTGCTTCTTTTGCAATCTCCGTGGCCATTAGCTGTGTAACGTATTTGGCAGGTCGGCCTGACATAGATAACAGCATATCTTTGAAGAATGCTATTCTCACATCGTCTGGCATGTCTACAACATGTGCCATAGTTGAGATGCCAACCCCAATTGCCCTCCGGATTAGCTCGTCCTTTGATATCCCTGGCTCGTTGATATATTTCAATGTATCGTTTATATTAAACCCGAAGTAATTCGCATCTTCGGGGTTTACGAGAGGCGGGGATGGCAAGTTATTGAAGAACATTGTTGTGGCTATCTTTATGGCTCCGTTTGTTCCGCTGGTAAACATACCTGTGTCTGCATTTGCGATGATATCATCTACCTTTGCTAACACATCTTCATGTGATGGTTTTGTGTCTGACATACAAGATACTTAGCTATGTATGTATATAAGCGTTTCGGTCATGGGCGTGCTGTATATTATTTTGGTTTTGCGTAAAGTGGATGACGGCCATTAATATAATTGCAAATGGATCGTGGGACGGAGATGCTGCAAAAAAGCGGCTTATCGAGTGGGCTCGCGACGAATCTGGCAAAATTAGTAAGCGAAAGCTTTTGCCATATTTTGGTCGCATAGATGGGGATGGCCAAAATATTTCCGATTATCATTATCCATGGGGCGATGTAAAGGATGGTAAGGCTGCATTCGATCAGGATGGATTAAAAGTTGCCTTTACGTTTGCGAGTGGGGCGATGACTGGTTCTTCAGATGCCAAACTGAAATCGAGAATTTCTAAACTAATGAAGAAACACTTTGGAGAAAAAGCGATGACTGAGAAAATGAAGCTCAACTCGGTGTCTAGTTCTGGTATTTTAAGGGAGACCGATGAGTATATTGATGTGAATGCTGTTTTTATGAAGGAAGGGGTATTTACAGGAACAGATAATATTCCGACCAAAAAAGTTTACGAATATTTCGCACCACATGCGCATTGGTTGCTCGGGCAGCCGATCTTGAAAGGCCATATCGATAGGCCTGTGAATTACACAGATAAGCGCGTTGGGCAGATTATTGAAGCCGCACCTAGACCGGAAACTAGGGATGTTGCCGGTGTGGTTCGATATTTCAAAAATGAACTGGGTGATGACGACATAGAGCGAATTCGCAGCGATAACCCGTATGATGGAAGTATATGTTATACTGCGAATAGTATTAGTGAAGAGGGATCTTTCAACGGCGACCAATACAAAGCAGTTGAGGGTTCCGAAGGATATCACTTTTATCATTTTGCAGAAGTGGATCATGGAGCATGTAGTCAGGAACATGGCTGCGGCTTTAAGAAAAACAAATGTGGAAAAAGGAAGGAATTACAAATGCCAGAAATTATTGAAGAGGCAGGGACTGCCGCTGTGGTTGTCGCGAAGCCTGAGCCTATCGAAGTCAAGTTAAATTCGGAGGCCATAGATGCTGTCGTAGCAACTTTTACTGCTAAGGTTACTGAAATCGAGAATAAGTTGAACTCCATTGGGGATGTTGCCGCGCTCACCAAGTCCGTTAGTGAACTTTCTGAGAAGGTTGACACTCTAATGGCAGATCGAGAGAATATAATGAAGACCAACGCTGCTTCCCTAGAGGCTCGCAATAAGGAGTCTTTTGGAATGCGACTTAACGCGAAGGCTCGCGCTGAGATCGATACTCACTACGCCGGTTTCGTGAAAGAGGGTTGGCCCTATCTTGATGCTCATCCCGAGATCATGGCTATTCCAGTCATGAAGCAGAATGCAGTTGGCGATGGTGTTACTCCTGGCACTTCTGCTATTGAGAGTGTTCGCGAGAAGCTTAGAAAGACCCTCGCACGCGAGGAATAAATAAATTATTATTATTGGTGATAAAACATGGTTATGAAGCCCGTAAAGACCGGAACTTCTGGACCCCAGAAGTCCTTCATTGCTGCAAGCCAGATTCCATTTGGTGCTCTGGTTGTGAGGGCCGGTGCTAATACAGTTAAGGCCGCTACCGCCGCAGACGACGAATGTATTCTCGGTGTGGCCGTTGACGACCAAGTGCAGCACAGTGTTGATGGATTCTATGCCGCAGGTGATGTCGTACCAATTATCATAAGTGGTACTGCAAGACTCTGGACTCGCGGCGTTAGCGTTTCTCTAATCGCAGGCGACTTCGTTGAGGTTGCTTCTGTAGGTGGCGGATCTACTACAATTCCCCACGGTATTGTTGAAGAGGCTGGCTCTGCTGCTGGTGAGACTTACACCGTAACTACAGTAGCCAAACTGATGGAAGATCTTACTATTGGAGCAGGTGGCGGAAAGGCCGTTGCCAGCAATGTTAGCGTTGGCGATACCACAGTTACTCTATCTGGTGCCGATATGACTGCTCTAAATCTATCAGTCGGTGACTACATCCTGATGGATGACAACGGTGGAAACGCCGCCGTTAACCGTGTCAAGTCAAAGACTGCTACTGTGATTACTCTTGTGCAGCCCGCAACCGTCGCGATGACTGCCGCTGGTGGTTCTGATCTGGTCTATAAGATGTATCAGGCAGAGGCACTTCTACTGAAGTAAGGTGATAAAAAATGGCTGATATTTATTACGGTTCTGCAATTCCGGAAGAGTTAACTATCGCTACCCTAAAGGAGATTGACAGATACGAGAAGATGTACCGGGACAGACTCCTGGCTCGTAATGTTGCTCCTTACCGGCACATAGGTGCCGATATGGACAAGGATTCCATAACTAAGTACGATACCTCTACCGAGACTGCAAAGATCATCGCGAAGGGCGCTGTTCCCGATTCCTTCACTCTGAAGGCAGAGCAGGTCACTCATGATGTGTATTGTTTCGCTACCGGATTCTCAATAAATGAGCGGGATCTCCAGAAGCCTGTAACTTCTGCTATCAAGACTAAGGAGATCGATGTAGCTCTTAAGAGAATTCACATGGCAGAGGATGACTTCTTCATGAACGGCGGATCTGCTTCCTCAGCAACTGGTATTACCGCAAACGGTATCGATGCTGCTGCTGCACTCAACACCAACGGTAGTATTACCACAGGCACAAACGCCGGTGCATGGGACGGTTCCGACCCCGACAGAGATCTCTACTCTGACGTACTGAATGCCGTTAATCTTATGGATGAGGAGTTTACTCCTACCTATCTGATTGGCAAGAGAGCAGATCTTAAGTATCTGTTCCAGATGACCTCTGCTGTCCAGAGACAGCCCTTCTACAGGGACATTGCTCCTCTGTTTGGAAAGTCTCCCGATGCAGATCCTTACTCTTGGATTAAGGAAACTTCCTACGCTCCATCTGGGTATGTATATGTCGTAGCTTCCGATCCCGATGCTTTCGAGTTTATCGTTAGCCAGGAGATCGATGTTGACGACAGGTACCCGAAGCAGCCTGGAGGCAACTACTGGATAGAGATTAAGGAGTGGGTCCGGCCTATTGAGATCCACGACGAGAACTCTATCGTAGAGATCGCTATTGGTTAAGTTGTCGGTGATTGGGGCCACTCGCCCCAAACTTTTTAATTAAGAGGGGATATATATGGGTTGTCCTGGGCCGAAATTTGGACCATCTACAAAACCAATTGGCTATGCGCAGATTCAGGCGGCTGTTGCAGGTCTTGGTCTGGGTGGTGGAGGCACCGAAGCTTTAAAGTTAGATCTTGCCGAGCTTGCGGCTGCCGTGGTTGATGTTGCAAATGATACTTTTCCGTTTATCGATGCGACCGACGGTGTTGGAAAGGAAGAGGCTATTTCTGATTTCATTACGTTAGTGGCTGGTACTACTGCAAATACTGGACTGGCGGCTACCGGTGGTGTTCTTGCATTCACTCCAGCGAGCCTGACTGCGGCTACTGTAGATGTTGCAAATGACAGCATTGTAATTTCAGATGCGAATGGAACTCCTGCGGGCGTTCCGAGACTAGAGTCTGTTGCAGACGTTGTTTCTGGGATTGCAGACAATACTACACTAAGTGCGTCTTCCGGTGTAATGAGTGTGAAAACTGGTGGCATTGGGTTTACCCAACTTGCAGCCGACAATGAGGTTTCCACGTTTACTATTGGTCCGGTTCTACATGATTTCGGTAGCGCCGCAACTGCTGTTGCTACCAAGATTACGGATGCTGCGCCCTGTAAGCTAGAGGTTCTGTCTGCGAGATGCACTCTGGTAGAGGCAAAGGCAGGTGGATCTGTAGATGACGTAACCAAGATCACGAAGGAAGCAGTTGGTACTACTGCGATGACTGGAACGGTTACTCTTGATATGAGTGATACCGTCTTCATGAATCATCTCAACTCCGTTGTTGAGGTCATCGGCGTCGCGTCTGCGGATGCCAGGGTGAACGCTGGCGATGACATATACGTATATACCGATGCTGCTACTGACAGAAGCGCCGGGCAATATTACGTAACACTACTCTGTAAGAAGATTAGCTAGGTGAGTTGTTTCCTATGAGGTGAGGCCGGGTAGTCCTACGTGGCTGCTCGGCCTTTTTTATTTGGGTGATAATTATGTTTCCAACGAATTTACAACCAGCGGTTTCCATGTTGAGAACTGGAACTACGACTGATGCATATGTCGAAGCAGATAGATGGGTTTGCTTGCCATATCTCACCAAAAGAGCTGTTATAACGAACACCGGATTGACCAATGCTCTAAAATATAAGATATTATATACTACGTCTCTCGGGGGCACAGAGCTTACTGATGTGTCTGAGGCCACAGTAAATGCATCCTCCAATGCAAACACCGGAACAACCTTAGACCACGCTGCGTGCGAAGTAGTATTCTATGTTAAGAGTTCTGTAGCAGGAAGCCATACAACATATTCTATAGAATATGTGGGAATAATGCCGTGAGGGCAATCTTATGATACGAGTCGCTATAGCAGTGTTGTTAGCACTAATGCTCGGAGTTGCGACTGACTCTCCGGATATCCAACTCGGGGAAGATGGGGTTCCAATACGGTGCCAGTGGCATGACAAAGTTGAGACTGCAAAAATGTCGGGGTTATTGGTAACGAATGACAGTGATGGTTGTTCGGTAAAATCGTATATCAGCGGCTATGTTGATACGGTAGAGGAGAGGGCATGGATGGAGGATATGGAGCGATTTACCTCTGGGTAGGAGGAATGAGTCTAATCTTCGCGATATCCTACAGATATGTCTTACATGAGCGATTCAAGAAAGAGGCAGTAAAAGTTATCTCCTCTGTGGACGACGTACTCTTGGTTTTCGATAGAATGCTGGAAACGATGGAAATTGCGATAGTTGATATCGATTTTACTGAAATTCGTGATACCATTCAGGAGAAGCGTCGGGAATTAGAAAACCTGAAGTTGGAGATGTAGAGGAAATATGATCGAATATATAAGGTGCGCTGTGATAGCGATTCTTGTTCTCATAGGAGTGGCAACTATCATTGGTGTGCTTTATGGCGGATCGTGCTCTAATAACATTGTCGAGGACTATATCGAGGTTAGCGGAGATGGTCGAGTCACCGGGTTCCAAGATCTGGGTCCGATGTCCAAGGATATAGGAGGTGCTGGTCAGATTTATTATAAATCTAGTTCTTGGACAAATAGCACACACATGGATGATGATACACAGTTTAGTGTGAAGTCAACTCCCGGGAAAGAGGGACTGTCGTTATACAGGATGGAGACTGAGGCATTTGGGAGAGATGCTTCATCTATGGTGTGGTATTCGCAGATGTCAGAGTCTAACATATGGACCAGAGCAAACTCGACGCCAAACTGGCTCAAGACATGGATCGATTCCAGTGGTACAGGAAATGTCTGGATGAACTATTGGAATAGAGATGGCAATAAGCCGGTTGCAAGCGGCAATACTTGGATTCGTGGAAACAGCACAATTCAGAGATACCTAGAGTTTAACTGGAACCAGACAATTAAGAATGCCGAGGATTGGATTCCATGTTTGGATTACCTCCCCGAAAACGGCAAAGTATCAGAAAAGAAGTCAACAAATGTGAAAGACCTCGCATAGAGGTCGCTCACATTTACCATCCACCGAGCGATATGTTTGGTTTATCGTCTTGATGTGGGTCCAGTATCACCTCTCGTACTTTCTTTATGTTGAATCTGGGTTTCAGTTTTAATGGGCTTGCTCGTTGTATGAAGAATTTCCCTTCTTCACCACATTTTTCGTCATCTGTGCGTTCATCGTGACAGTTTAGTGGTTTCCTTATTATTTGCGTTGTGGTTTCACCATAGACAAGATCTGTTGTCGTCTTTGTTGTTGCCAGTCGAGTACAAATGGGAACTATGATAGTTGGCTTTGGTTTGGTTGATGTACATTGTGCGTATTTAAATGTGTATGGACTAAATGGATCTCTTATAGTGAATGTTTCTTCTTTTTCTGAGAAGTGTTCACAATCTTTGCAGAGTTTCATGTTAACACCTATTATATACGATGTATTGCGGAGGTAGTGCTTGCGATTCGGTTTCGCTAGAAGACAATACTTCGGGTTGTTTTCGCTCGAAATATATACCAGTTTCTCCACATATTCCATTTGCGAATCTCATGGATTCACATTCATATATTACCCCAGTAGATACTACTTCTTGTTCTCCTGTTACTAGATTTCTTTTAAGGGTACGTGTAGAAAATCGTTCGCACGTATAACGATTGGCTATCACATTATGATTTTCATCTACTCGATAATGACCGCGACAATGTACGCAGTCTACGCAAAAGTTTTCTTCTTCGGGCATATCAACAACACACTATGAATACATCATCTTCGTTTTTCAGCGGAGCAGATACACGCGCTTCGTTATTTCGTGGTGTATTTTTATAAAATTCCGGTCTCGGGGACCATTGGTTGCCGTCCGGACCGCACGACGACAGACAGGATTCTCGTTCTTTTTTGCAGTCATATTCTGTACCAGTAGTTTTTACTATGCGCTTCCCTTCTACTGGTTCTATTATGGAGGTGGTCATGAAATTGCGCCTACATATATAATTATAATAATATAGGTCGTCTGGGCTCTTGCTTAATATAGAATCTGCATATGGTCTTTTTTTCACATACGCCTTTTTACTATGGATGCAATCCTTGCATAGCCTCATATGTAGTAGAACACCTACAAACTACTTAAGCTTTTCGCAGATAGAAACCTTTATATATCATGCAAACGCATTCTAGTGTATGAAAGTTGTTGTATACGGTTTGCCAGGATGCTCTAAATGCGAAGAACTTAAGAGCGCCCTGAAAGCGAAAAAGATATCATTTGTTGAGGTAGATATGATTAGTATGGACGCACAGACGGAGCTTCTTTCTAACGGTGTGTATGCGATGTCTGCGCCCGTCCTAAACGTAGAGGATACGTGGTATGATACGGCCTCACTTTTCCCAAATGATGTGTTGAATAAAAGCGAAATTGATAGATTAGGGAGGTTGGCAACCGGAGACCGGAAACGATCTTCTTACAACGGAAGAGTAGTTGTTTCTACGAAATAACAACTACCTTTCTTTGAAAAATCTTGCGTGCTTGCCACACTTTCCAAATTGCCTTTCTTGCCGACAACTTGCCCTAATAATATATGTTGTTACTTCGCCCGTTGCGAAGTCCTGTTCAATATATGTTTTTTGGGCGCGAGTACATTGGTGCTCTGGATGTACTACTATATAAAGTGCATTACTGTCATATGATGGTTTGTCATGAAAGTAGTAAATACAGTCAGAACAAAATACTCTCGGGCGCATTCCAAGTATTCGCTTCACGTAATCTGTGGTTATCATATACTCTCATTTGTTATATTTTGGGATATAATAGAATCCAGACTCTCCGCATTCATCTCCATATGTATCATTACGTTCTCGATAACAACTTGTTGCATATGGTTTTTGGTTTGGCTCAGATCCGGTTACAGGATCGGGTGTGACTTTTCTTTTTATATATCGTCGCAGACACCTATGTGGGGTGTCATGATATCCATCATCATATAAATAATACATACAATAGATGCAGTGTACTTGAGGTTCGATCCCAAGTACCCGCAGTAGGAAACCCATCAGAACACCGTCACCCAATCGCCGTTTTCGAGGGCAAACAGTTTTTCTGTATGTCCCACCTTTGTCGATAGGGCATCTCGGAATCCCGAGTCGATGAACGAATCGAGAATCTCATTTGGGATATAAATAATGAACGTGGGAGTGCCCTCCGCGACGGAGAAATGTTTCTTGTATTTTCTGGGCGCGTGGACCCATTCCCAACATTTTATGAAGTTTGGCAAGTTAACACCTTAGTACCTTGTGATTCGCTTGTGGTTATGCGGGAATACCCAAGATAGTACGTTTGGACCAATCTCTACACTAGGATTCTCATCTATGAGCTTTGACCCAATTGCGAGGGAGTGGTTATCTACACCGATTACCTTGGCAGTCTCGGATACTACGATATTCAGACCGTCTTCTTTGTAGTACCCAGATACATTACCACATTTGCAGGTTCGCTTGAGATAATCAAGCTTTACCATGTCCCAACACTTGGGACATAATATCAGCTTCATAATGAATTGTATGCGCCTATAGTATTTATAGTTGGTGGTGTATATGAATAGGCTCGGAATATAATTGGTAATGA
>Ga0208196_1000986_pt1 | contig 33136 bp, 28 predicted proteins | sample AD_JPNNA7_MetaG_FD_184443 | JGI IMG/M metagenome (GOLD analysis project Ga0208196, IMG submission 184443) | Active sludge microbial communities of municipal wastewater-treating anaerobic digesters from Japan - AD_JPNNA7_MetaG (SPAdes) (version 2) | ecosystem: Engineered > Bioreactor > Anaerobic...
TGGAGGCGGTCAAGGGAGAGAAGACCATTTCTGAGATAGCAGCTCAGTTTGAGGTTCATCCTAACCAGATAATGAAGTGGAAGAGGCAGCTTTTAGAGAACGCAGGTGGTGTATTTTCAAGGAAGCAGGAGCCTGAGGTAGAAGAGATGAAGGAGTTGATAGATAAGTTGTACAAGAAGATTGGGCAGCATGACATAGAGCTTGAGTTTTTAAAAAAAAGTACAAGCAGCTCCAGAACCTGTAAAGAAGGATATGGCGGAGAGGGAGAACGAGGATTTGAGTATACGGAGGCAGTGTGAGCTTCTGGCTCTTAACCGTTCTTCTCTTTACTATGAGCGGGTGGAGCTGTCGGCAGAGGATCAGAGGGTACTTCAGGAGATGGATAAGATTTACCTGGATTTTCCAAGTTATGGCAGCCGGAGGATGAGTCGGGAGCTTGGGAGTATATGATACGCCCTTCGAGGCTTATTATCAGCTACCTGCGGGTGCAGCATGTTAAATGAAATACACCTTAAAAGAAGGCTACATTTGGTCTTGACTACTAGACCATCTCATGATTCAAAGAAAATATAAATTTAATGAACTTATATATCAGACAAAGTTCCCACATTTTTTCTAATCGAATGGTTTGGATAGATCAACGTACTATGGATACCATGTCTTAACCTGTAAGAAAAATTTACTTGACAAGATAGTTTCTTTTTTCTTATCATTTTTCTGAAAGGAGTGAGTTATGATGAAGGGCAATAACTACGTTTTTAGGTCACAGTTATTTGTTATTTTTCTATTGGTTATGAGTATCATTTTCATCCTCACGGGCTGTAAAAATGTAAAATTGCCGGTATATCTTAATCCTGGCCCTAATCCTGTTCCTACATATAAGTTTGATTATCGGCCAATAGAAAATTTACAAAAAGTCAAAGAGCCTTATGCTTTCTTATTGTTAGGCACAAGGAACGACTTCCAACAACCTTACAGTAAGGGCGAGTTGAAAATCGCCATAGGTAAAATTCTCCTTCCACGTCTAAGTACTGAAAGCGCTAATGACATGAATCAAATAATTAATAATTTTAGATATGCGCTTAAAGAAGACTTCAAAGAATTATTGACTGCACGGGGATTTAGATTAATAGGAGAAGGAGAAAACCAAGATATCATTACTTTTAATCAACGAGAAATAAGCAATTTCAGTATGCAACCGGTGATTAGAATTGAACTTGACGATACAGTTGATAGCACGACTTCTCCTAATGAACCGAAGTTTTTTGCGGATTGGGAACCAGGTGAAATAAAAGGTAAACTTATTGTAAAAGCCAGGATTTCTTTAGAGGTCAAAGAGCCCTTGACCTGGCAGATGCTATGGACCAAATCTGTAGAATCTCAAGCCTATTCTGAAGATTATTCTTTTAAATGGAATTATGCTCAGAATCCTCTTGGGTACGTTGTTGGACAAGATACTCGGCCGCAAGTTTTAGCAAATATTATGAATAAATTATATTTGGATGTAATGAATAAATTTGAGACATATATTGACCCGAATGAATTTTCTTTAATAAATAAGCAAGCTCAGGAAATTAGAAAGAAAGCTCAGCAAGTTATAAAATAAGAAATATTAGACTGCTCAAGATAACTGGAGTATAAGAAAGTTCACAATTTTATATTGGATCATATTCTCGTTTATTTATCTCATTTAAAAACAAATTAATTTCTTAATAAATCCACCACAAGATCGGCCGTGTCAAGTTTTGTTCGCAATTTGGCCATCGTAAACACTCTATTTATAGCTCCTAATTAGTTGCCTGAGCCAGCTCTTGCTCTAACAGCGGTCCCAGCTTATCAGCTTTGATATAGGCATTCTCATTAGCCCAATCCTCAGTGTACTCGATAAGATAAGCAGTGACTAATCTAAGATACGACTCAATGGAAGGAAACACTCCAACCACCCTGCTCCTCCGTCTTGTCTCCCGGTTGGTCCTCTCCAGAACATTCGTGGAGGAGATACGGCGTTTATCTATCTCCGCAAAGTTATAGAACTGCAATGAGTCCTCTGATATTGGCAGTGGTATACCTAAGGGTAAAATTAAGCGTATTCAAAGAGTTCAACGGAAATGAAAAATAAACAGGCCTCGATATCCGGAGCGCACCGTCCTTTACCGCGTCCTCTTCCATTACTTTGACCAGTTCCTGGCTGAATATGAGAACCGCTTTGAGAAGGAGTATGGTTTCCTCCGGCCCATCATCAAGGAGGTGGTCGAGCGCTATCTCGACTGCGGTAACCCCCGTTGCGGATTTGCCCGCATCCGCTGTTCCCACTGTGGGGAGGAACGCCTCCTGATGTTGTCCTGTCACACCCGAGGATTTTGTCCTTCCTGCCTCGCCAAGAGGCTTGAGGAGTGGGGCGAATGGCTGAGGGAAGAGCTGCTTCTGGGAGATCTTTGCCAGGCAGCCGTCCAGGCTCTCCTCAAATACTTCGAGGCAACGACCAACACAGAGCTTCTTCCGGGTGTGGTGACCTGCATCCAGACCTTTGGCGATCGCATCAATCTTCATCCTCATGTTCACTGTCTGGTGAGGGAGGAGAGGATGAGCAAGGACGGTTCCATCATGTCCAGAGCTTTGATGATCATCTGATCGCTGAGTTTTTCAGCCGGGAGGTCTTCGCTCTTTTGCTTGGGGAGGAACTCATCTCCGAGCAGATGGTGGAGAAGATCGCGGGCTGGCGTCATTCCGGCTTCAACGTTCACAGCCGGGTCAGGGCGGAGATGATAAGAAAAGTCTACGAGGTCGATCCTCTGGTTTGTCCCCAGTGCGGAGGACAGATGAAGGTCATCTCTTTTATTACGGATTATGCCGTGGTGGACAGGATCATCCATCACCCTAAGCTGACATTTGTCACGGATAAGCCTCCCCCGCCTCATCTCGTCTATCAGGAACTTCTGATGGATTCTGAGACAGGCGCAGAATATTTTTCATGATTCCTTTCTTTGCCCAGAAGGAGAAGTCCGGCTGCGCTCCAGCGTTTTTTTATCGTCTCTGCGGCTTTTGAGCCGCTTTGACCCACCAGGAGAGACTTCCGAGGCCCGGCTGTTCAGCCAAAAGTGTGGTGCAAAATATAGGGGAATGTGGTAGGAACTCCTTGAAACAAAATAAGTTAGGAAAGGAGTTAACCTACCACAATGACCATTCAAAATTTTATAGTTAATTTATATGAATTACAAGGGTATAGGGTAAGGGGTGTTGAGGTTAAAGGGAGGGAGATATTAGTCAAGGTAGAGTTATGGAGGAAGACAGGTAGTTGTCCTTATTGTGGGAAGAGGACGAGGCTAATACACCAGTATGGAAAGGAGCGGAAGGTTTGGCACCGGCCTATAGGGGAGTACAGGGTATATTTAGTAGGGAGGAAGAGGCGGTGGCGATGCAAGCGGTGTAGGAAGGTGTTTACGGAGGAGTGGCCGCTGGTCAGGAAGTGGTCGCGGAGTAGCTCTGAGGCGGAGATTGAGGTGTTGAGACTGATAAGGGACAACAGTTTTCAGCGAGTTGAGGAGCACTATGGGATAAGCGATAAAGTAAGCCGTCGGGTGTTGAAGAAGGCAGAGGTTTTACCCAGGTGGGAAGAGGAGCGGAGGGATAGGAAGATAAGGCTGGGGATAGACGAACATAGTTTTCGTGGGCGGGATTTAGTGATCACCGTGACCAATCTGAAGAGAAGGAAGGTATTAGCAGTTTTGCCTGATGATCGTCAGGAGACTCTGCGCCGGTTTTTAAGTCAGATTCCAAGCTCCGTTAAGAGGAAAATAGAGGAGGTCTGTGTGGATATTAAGCCAGCCTTTATTACAGTGACAGAAGAGCAACTACCCGAGGCCGATATAGTCATAGACCGTTTTCACGTAGTTCATGATGCCAACCGACGAGCGGATGAAGCCAGACGGATAGAACAGGAAGCTACTCGAAAGCCGATTCCCTAACATCTCTTCTTGAAAGCAGAGGAGAGATTAAGTGAAAAACAGCGACAGTGGCTTGACCATTATCTGAGACTCTATCCATCTCTACGGGAGTGGTATTGGACAAAAGAACAGCTGCGAAGGATCTACTGGGCTGAATCGAAAGAGAAGGCCAGAGAGCTTCTAGTCAGCCTGATTAGGTGTCAAGAAGCTTCAGATGATGTGGCTATGAATGATTGGGGCCGGATGCTGCGGCGTTGGCAGGAGTATATCCTCAACTACTTCAACCATAAAACTACTAATGCCTATACCGAAGGAGCTCACACCAAAATGAAGTTAATCAAGAGAATGAGCTATGGCTACACAAACGTTGAAGTCTATATCAAGAAAGTCCTCTTATCCTTCATCCCAATTACCATTATCCCCCTTCTTATTTACCACACTTTTGGCTGAAGAGCCTATGACTTTCTTTCAGGAGAGTGTCAAGCATTCTTTTCTTTCAGGCCAGGACAAAGAATTCATTGAAAATCAATAAGCGGAATGAACGGAAACGACACCTATTGGGACGGCTATTGTCAAAGAAATTAGGGCCGCCAGGGCCTTTTGAAGGAAAGGCAGTGAGGTAGTCCCCATTCTTTGGTCAGCAAATAGTCTAGATTAAGGCGCACTTCTGAACTGCCTGAATTATTATCTTAATTAGTTATTACCCACAACCTTTCAAAATCTTTGATTTATGATATGAAACTAAAGGAAGTTGCTTCTTTAATGCAGAAAAATTTAGCTTTCAAATTATCTGGTTAAAGGTATATTTCTGAACTGAACCTTAAAATTCTTTCGCTGGCCATCTTCAAAACATTCAAGCTCAAATAAGGCAATAAGAGTAGCATCTGGTGCAATACCATCAAAGGAAATGCTTGCTTTCATAGGAACTCCATAAACAAGCGTATTCTGTGTTTCATACGTTGTCCAATGGTTTCCAAGTTGATATCTATTTGCTTTATACTCGGCACCTGAGCCATCAATTATTCTTGACCCATAAATCCGAAAAAACCTATCTGGATCATTATTTGTAACAATAAAATAAAATGTTAAACTTGTTCCAGATAATTTTACTTGTTGAAGCTGAAAAGTAAAATTATTAGTATCCACCCGCATAATTGGTTTGGGCATTTGTGGCCGAGAAGGAGAAGCTGAGGTTTGCGAAGTTCCGCTTGATGATGAAGGAACATTGCCGATTCCCTTTGACAGTAATTCTTCAACTGCCTTTGTTTTGGGTATATCTGCAGCCGTTGCTCCTATCATTTTTGCTGTATTAGTATCCAAAACCTTTACTGCTAACCTAATGCTATCACCGAATGGAGTGATACTTCCTGTCACTAATGCTTCAACTCCAGCTATCTGACCCAACTTTCTGGCGGTCTGTGGATCAATAAGGCCCGTTGCCGAAAGCTTATGCTCTTGAAGAAGAGTTTTTAAATGCGTCCGGTCCACTACTTCAAAGCCCCTGGCTGAAGAAGCCAGTGCCACAGAAAGCTCTTCTGCCAGAAACCTTCCTAGCTCGGTGACATTTCCCTGAAGGTCGGTAAAATCTACTACGGCTACGGTTTTTTTGCCCAAACTGGCAATGCTCTCAGCTGTAGTGGCTGAAATTGCTTTTATCTCCTTCTCATAGGATAAAAGCTTGCCTGCACCTAAAATTAGAAAAATTGCCAACACCCAACAAATAATGCTAACTTTTTGCTTCATAATATCCAATTTACTCCTCCTTTTTTTATATATAATATTGCTTACTGCTACTACTTTAGCCATTTTGATACAAATTCAGATATCTTTTCATTCAAAGATTCAATAGCTCTTTTTTCAGCCTCATCTTGGCTGAAACCAGCCCCAACTTCTCTAAAAACCGTGCTGGCAATAAGCTCTCCACTTTTTGCTGAATAAACTCTTAAATCTAAACTAAGAGTAGCCGTTATAACTCCAGATAAATCTTGGTTAATTTCATAAGAACATTTTTTCTTGCCGAGAATAACATAATCGGTCTGCTCGTAAACTTTTAAGTCAACTAATTTCTTTGTTTGGCCAGAAAAGATATTCTCAAAAATTCCCTCATTGATAAAATTCTTTCTGAAAATACTTTTAGGAATAATGCCCATAGCCCTTAAAGAATCATTTAGTAGACTCTCTATTCCTGGCAATTCTTGTCTATTTTCATCTAAGATTATGACAGAAGCCTCTCTAACATCTTTTTGATTAACCAGCGATATGTCTATGTAACTGTCTAATATTTGTAATTGCTTTTTCTTTTCTTTCTCTATCCTTGCTGCTTCAGCTTGTTGCTTTGCCTCTTCTATTTTTCTCATTAATTCTGCCAATATTTCTTTAGTTACCGGTTTCAGCTCCTGATTAAATACCGGATGGAAACCGGGCCCGTTAAAAAATTCAAAAATTCCATTTTCGTCTTTATAATACCAAACCTTGGGCTCTCCTGTTATGGGATTAAAAAACTGATAATCTTTGGGTGAGTCAATATTAATCTTATTTGGTACAAACCCGAGTTTATTCCTCTGGTATTTATTAATTATATCTGGCGTAACGGGCTGAAGCTTAATTCCATATTTGGGGTCATATCCGGGTGAATCAAAAAATCGGATGCCTTCCGGAGTCACAGCATAATATTTAGTGGGATCTCCATTATAGTGCTGAAAATAGGTATCCCGGCTAAGAAAGAACATAGTCAGGAAAAAAAGACCGCTATAGCCAAAAATAATGAATTTCGCTAATTTTCTGTGCCTTTTCTGTCTTTTAAATATCGTAATATTGAGCATAGAAATTTCCATAAGTGCCCAATAAAAAGGCATGAGAGCAAAAACAAGAATCCCTTTGACCAGCCATTGACTAAGTCCACTTATATTAACTATATGATAAACTGCATAGTTAAATGTCTTCTTCACCACAAAAAGCGGAAATTTTGGGACCATAATGGCTAATGTTATTATTAAAACGATAAAAATAATGACAATGAATATGATTTTATCTCTCTTTCCTTCCACCTGCCTTCTCCCTTCGTTTAATGATTCTAATTAAATTAATCTTTTTTTGTCAAATTATGAATTCTTTCAGGTTAAGACATGGTATCCAGGTTGAGGAAAAAGCTTTGGATAAAGGTCCGTGAGTTTTTCCAGCTGCATTACCGGGAACAAGGCTACTAACTTTGATATTTTCCTCTCCATAGACAGCTTCCTAAACGGTGTCATGCCCAGTGTGGAGTGATGACGTTTAGTATTATACATAAACTCCCATCTGAGGGCTCTGAAGTAAAACTCCTTTAAGTCCGCACAGCGCTCTATCTGCGGGATGTAGAACTCATTATCATCGGTCTGATGGGAACGTTCCACGAAGGCTTGGTACTCCTTCTTACCCTTGGGTATATGAAGCAGTTCGGAGTTGAGAGGGGCGAAGACCTTCTTATTCAGGTACTCTAACTTGTCCACCGATTTGCCCCCAAACTCCTCGCCGTTGTCGGTCTGAAGCGTTATCTTCTGTTCTATCCCAAAACTTCGTACAAAGTAAATAACCAGAAGCATAAACATCAACCCGTTGGTGAAGGTCTTCTCATAGGAGTAAGAGATAAACCTCAGGCGAGTTTTCACCTCTATGGCTGTCCATTGATAGGGAGGGATATTTAGTCTTCTGGCCCAGCGCAGAGTCTGTTCCGAAAGCGTGGTAGCATCGTAGACCTCCTTAAGATCAACCTGGAAGTGTTGTAAGGGATAGAGTGCGTCAAAGTCATAGAAGCGGTTCCTGCGCCTGTAGCGGGAACGTTTATACTTGATACTGAGCTTATAGCGTCGCAGGACATAGCGCACAGTGGAGGGTCTAACCTCAACCCCTCTTTCCCGAAGTAGTCGGGCTATCCGGTCCCGACCATAGCCGGTTTTCTTTCTCTCGGCTACAATCAGTGCTTCCACCGCGGCTGAGGTTCTTCTGGGCGAACGATTGGGCCTTCTCGATAGATCCTTAAGTCCATCCTCTCCTCCTTCCCTTCACCTCCGCAACACCTTCCGCACTGTCTTGCGAGTGGTCCGGAATAACCTGGCCACCTCAGAGATATTCCCAGTCTCCTCGTAAGCCTTGATGATGGCCTTCCTGGCCAGCAGCGGTGCACTCTTGCAAAGTTCATGGTAAGTAAGGGGTATATATTTTCTGTCATCTGGGCTTCCTCCTTTTTGTTAAGAGTTTCAACAAAATTTTTAATGGAGGAAGCCCTGCTTTTTCAAGCACTAACCTAATAAATCTCCCCGCCTCTTCTAACCCAACTCCAATCGCTGGACTGCCGCCCCGCCGCTTCCAGATACTCCCCTTAGACTGGATACCATGTCTTAACCTGAAAGAAGACCGCGCTTGACACCTTACTTTGTCATAATTTATATTTCCTGACGATGGTTGAAGGGGAAAATGAGGACGAAGATGCTCACCCAGCCAGCAAAGCCGAAAAGCAAATTCCTATATTTTTTACTAAAAAAGTCTGAAAATTTTATCTTTTGAATACGAAATGACCCAAATACCTTTATCAAATGGATTTCGCAATAAATTAAGCCTATTCTTGATGTGATCAACCACCAGATTCCAATCCCAACCGATTGGCGACGAATCCCGTATAACAAGAGCGACATTATGGCCATAATCCTTTTCTAATTTTGGTTGTATTCTTGTCACAATCATCTCAACAACGTTGCCTTGTAAACATCTTACTCTCTCAAGAGGACTTGCTTTTCCAACCTTTACTTTAGATAGATGTTGCCGTAGGGCCTCAATACTCAAGTGGTCAGACCGGCCAAGAAGAGCCTGGATGTCTTTCGGCCAATCCTCAGTTAATGTGATCTCAAAGTTGAATGTGTTTCCTTCTGGATCTTTACAACGGATGTCCGGAGAATCTGAGTATTCAACTATCGAAAAAGATGTTCCCATTTCAGTGTTGTATAATTTTATGAATGCATCGGCAGTCGCCTTTTCAATTGCTTTTTTTGCGGCCGAAACTGTCTCCATTATTTTTTATATCCTAACCGGTTTGGCTAAGTGGCTGCTCCAATTCTCAACCGATCTTGTACCTTTTGATCTTATTATAAGTCTCGCGAATCAAAGAGTACGAATCCGCTAAGAGAAAGCCGTTTACTTACGAGGGCTCAAAGGGATTATAAGACAATTTTACAAGGATTGCTAACGGGATTTTTGGCGGAGGTAGCGTTGTTGAGTTTGATTCAGGAGGCCTTTATCAACGGGGTATCTACGAGGAAGATAGAGCGGCTGGCAAAGAGTTTTGGGGTAGAAGGGCTCTCGGCCTCTCAGGTATCGGAGATAACCAGGGGATTGGATGAGCGGGTGGAGGAGTTTCGGATGAGGCAACTACAGGCGGAATATCCGCTTATCTGGGTAGATGCACTATATGAGAAGGTTCGACTCGACAACAAGGTGGTATCCTCAGCCATAATGATAGCCCACGGAGTAGACTTAAAGGGGCAGAGGGAGATATTAGCGGTGGAGCCGATGTGGGAGGAGAGTGAGGATTCCTGGCGGGAGTTTATGAGGAAGCTTAAGAAGCGTGGGGTGAGGCGGGTAGGGATATTTATCTCTGATGCTCATCAGGGAATACAGGCGGCGGTGAAGAAGGAGTAGTTGGGCGCAAGCTGGCAGAGATGCAAGGTGCATTTTATGCGAAACATCCTGGCTAAGGTCCCTCATCGCGACAAAGCTCGTCTTGCAGATCAACTGAAACAGATCTGGCTTCAGCCAGACAGGAGAAGTGCTGAGAGGCTGGCAGAGCTGATCATAAAAGAGTATGAGGAGAAGTATCCTGAGGCTATGCGTTGCCTGGAGGAAGGTCTGGAAGACTCATTGCTGTTCTATAACTTTCCGGAGATAGATAAACGCCGTATCTCCTCCACGAATGTTCTGGAGAGGACCAACCGGGAGATAAGACGGAGGAGCAGAGTGGTTGTAGTGTTTCCTTCCATTGAGTCGTATCTTAGATTAGTCACTGCTTATCTTATCGAATACACTGAGGACTGGGCTAATGAGAATGCCTATATCAAAGCTGATAAGCTGGAACCGCTGTTAGAGCAAGAGCTGGTTCAGGCAGCTAATTAGGAGCTAAAAATGGAGTGTTTACGATGGCCAAATTGCGAACTAAACTTGACACGGCCGCCTATTCTATCGCTTAATATAGTTTAGAAAATAATTCTAAGGAAATTGTTTTGATAAATCTTCTTTGCTTAGCTGACCCAAACTTTTGAGACTAATCAATGGACAAAGCCCCTCCCGCCGTTCCTCATCATCAGGCAAACTAATCAGCTCTAACTTTGCCCCCTCCACTTCGTTAGAGGCCGGAGACCACCACGTCGCTAAACACCAGGCTGGGAAACCGCATCTGGGAATAAGGATAGGGATCATTGGCTGCTTCGACCAGCCTCGGCCAGAATTTCAGGTGGTTGTCGGCGATATTCATTTCCGAGACCGGATGAACGATTTCTCCTTTTTCGAAAAACTGCCCGATGATACCAATGGAGAAATCCCCCGTCGTTGAGTTGGAGTTCCCTCCGATAAACCCGGTCACAAAAATCCCTCGGCCCAGGTCTTTCATAATCTCTTTGACCGAGCGCTTTCCGGCCGGAATCACCAGATTAGATGGGCTTCCGGTTGTTGGCTCCCAACCGAGCTTCCGTCCATAATACCAATCTACGTAGAACTCCCTTAGCACTCCAGCTTCAATCATGACCATCTTTTTGGCAGCTATCCCCTGGCCATCAAAGGTCCGGCTTCCCAGGCCGCCAGGAATAAAGGGATCATCGATAAGAGTCAGCTTCTCGCTCCCCACTTTCTGGCCCTTTTTGTCTGCTAAAAAAGACTGTTTCTGCTGGATGCTGCGCCCGGACATTGCCTGGAGGAGTCCTCCTGCCACCTGACTGGCGACCCGGTTTTCAATGATAATCGGCAACGTCTCTGTTTTAATTTTCTTTGCCCCGAGAAGGCTTAAGGTCCGGGAAGCAGCCTCAGCCCCAATCTCCTCCGGCCCGGGCAAATCCTTACGGATCATAGCTATAGCCACATTATACTCGGCCGGCCGGCGGTCACCTTCATCTTTAGCCGTCATTTCAGCCGCCCCATAAAAAGCTGTGTATTCAACATAGCCATCAAAGCCATTGCTGGCCATAAGCACTTGCTCAGAGTAGCTGTCATAGCCACTGGCAGAAACGGAAATGACCTTATCGCCCCCCTTGGCCAGGCAGCTTTCCTCAATTGCCCGGACAAAACTGTGCCGGCTTTCGGGAGTCAGCTTTTTATAATCAGGGTCGTATTGCTTGAGGTCAAGTGTCTTTCGCCCCTGATAATATTTCGGGTCGGGCAGCGTCCGCAGCGGATCTTCCTCGAGCAGCCTGGTTGAGGCGACAGCCTTCTCAATAAAGCTTTTCAAAGCCTGGGGTCGAAGGTCTGAGGTGGCCTGAAGCGAATATCGTTTATTGACAAAAATTTCTACCTGCAGCCCACGGCTCGTGGCTTCCTTGATACCTTCAGGCTGGCGCTCCCGGTAGCTAATCTCTACGAATCGTTCGCCGTTGATGGACACCCGGCAATCATCTGCCCCGGCGGCTTTGGCTATTTTTATTGCTCTATCAGCCAGATCATACAGTTCTTTTTTCATCATCTTCCTCCTTTCCTTAGCCTCTAACTCCACCAACCGTAAGTGACTTCACCAGGCACGTCGGTTGACCAAAACCGACTGGCACAGCCTGCCCACCTTTGCCACAGCTCCCGCCACCGCCCTGAGCAAACTCAAAGTCCTTAGCCACCATGATGATATTGGCCAGCATTTTGGGGCCATTCCCCATAATATTGACATCCTTAATGGGAGCTCCGAGCTTTCCATTTTGGATGAGACGTCCCTGAGAGACATAAAAGGCAAAGTCACCCTCCCCTATTTTCACCTGGCCGTTGGCCACATCCTGAACATAGATACCTTTGCCGGCAGCTTTAATCACGTCTTCAGGGCTGGCCTCCCCACCCAGCATGTAAGTGTTGCGCATGCGCGGTATGGGATAGTGCTGATAACTTTGGCGGCGGCCACTTCCGGTCGATTTCACACCGTAGGAGTGAGCCGAAATCCGGTCATGGAGATAACTTGTAAGTATCCCCTTGTCAACCAGAATCGTCTTCTGGGCCGGTGTTCCCTCGTCATCAAAATTGATTGAGCCGGTGAGATAAGGAACAGTTCCATCGTCAATGATAGTCACGAAGGGCTCGGCCACCTTTTTGCCAAGCATGGTGCAATAAGTCGAGATTTTTTTGCGGTTGAAGTCTGCCTCCATGCCATGACCGATGGCTTCGTGGAGCAAAACGCCTGTGACACCCGGCCCGAGGACTACTGGCATTTCGCCGGCCGGAGGCTGAATGGCCTCAAAAAGGACCAGCGTCCGGTCCACTGCTTTCTGAGCCAGTTCCTGAACAAGTGCAGGCGTGTAATAGGAGAAATCCCGCCGTCCGCCATAGTTCCAGCCTGACCTCTCCCAGCGGCCATCTTTCTCAGCCACCACTGTCGAAGAAAGATAACTTCTCGGCTGAAGGTCTTCGGCTTTAATCCCATCGCTGGTGACGACCAGAAGGCGTCTTTCCTGATCGTAAAAGTTAACCATGACCTTGCGAACCTGAGGAGACAGACTGAAGCACTTCTCGTTAACCGCCCTCACCAGTGGAAGTTTAGACTCGAGCGGGACTGAGGAGAGAAGAGTGGTCACAGGATAGTAGTTCTCAGTTTTCGGAGGAACAAACTTGGAGGCTGGCTTCTTGCCTGAGGCGCTGGCTATGGTAGCTGCGGTTGAGGCTGCAGCCAGCATGGCCTCTTCGCTCAATTCCTGAGTGAAGCCATAACCTACCTGGTCACCTTTGACAGTCCGGATGCCCACACCCAGAGCTACTTCACAGGCAGCCCGGTTGACTTTCCCGTCTTCCAGTATTAGGGAGTTGCTGATGGTGTGCTCAAAAAACAGGTCAGCAAAATCGCCGCCCTTAGACAGTGCTGCACTCAGAACTTTTCGGCAGAGCTCGTCACTTATACCAAATTCCTGCTCAAAATAACCGCTGGCGTCCTTCCGGGCAAAAGCAGACCAGCCCTTCGGCAAAAAGGTCGAGGCAGCAATGGTTCCGGCCACAGCCGTTGCCCCTGTTTTAATAAAAGACCGCCTGGTAATAATCTTCATTAAGCCCTCCTAAAGAAATATTTATATCTGATATATATGGCAGGACAGGTCGCGGGAAAAAAGCTGACTTATTAGAGTACATTACGGCACCTTTATATCTAAATTTTACGAAAAAAACCAGCAAAAGGTTGTTTGCGCCGCACCTTACCTGATAAAAGTGTTGAACAGCAGCTTGAAGGTGCCATGAGTCTGAGCCCGGTTCTGAGCCTTTAATCCAATAAGAATAATCTGACCCTGTCCATAATCAGCCTCTACCATGGCCGCAGCTCGGCTCAAGTATTTCTCACCTACCAGCCAGCCGCTCTGCAGAAGATCTCTCTGTTCATAGCGAACCACTACCCGGTATTTTTCGCTATCATTTCCGGGGAGAATTTCAAAAGCCGGACTGCCATGAAAAAGCGCCAAACCATTTTCTGGCAAGCCATAAGCCAGAGGATGTTCATTATTAAAATTAACCTTCAGGGTTGAACCCGGACAGAAAAACTCTTTAGAATCAAGCTCAGCCACAATATTTCTCAACTGCAGGTCGAATTTTTCTATAGCGAAATTTCCAGCTGATCCCAGACAGACCAACAGCCCTCCTCGGCTGACAAATTCTTTCAACTTCTCCAGGCCGTCTTTACCCAGTCCACTCCGATACTCAGGGGGATAGTTGGCATAGCGTCTGCTGGATTCAGGGAATTCTCCCATGATTACAGTGGTGGAGTCGGCTGGCAAAATTAACAGGTCGATTTTTTTAGAAAGCTGGCCGCTTTTGATATCAGAGTCTTTGATGGTGAGATAAGGAAGTTCAAATTTTTCTAAAAGGAGACGGGTCCAGCCTTCATCCGCATTGCCGCCATAAAACCGTTGATAAAGGCCTACCCGCAGCCGACGCAACTCATGTGTTCCTTCTACTGGAAGACTATCCAGGGGAAGAAAATCAACGCCTGTCTTTTCTGCTATTGATTCAATTACCTGAGTCGGAGCCCGGGGAATAATGAAATCCCCACAACGAAGCTCGCCGGTCTGCTTGTCTGCCCTGAAAACCTGGATTTTATCGTTCAGAAGAAGGCTAACTGCTCGGAAAGAATCGTTTAAACGGCCATCGAGTCTGTAACCCGCTGAACCGGATTCTATCCGGCCGCTGGGTTTTAAAGGCTCCTTTATAATCTCCAGGTTGCCATCTGGCAACTGATTTATAGGATCCACTCTGACTCCCATGAATTCAGCCATGGTATGCGTGGCCAGATCATAAGGCCGGAGAGGCCGATCATCTTTAGAGCGGGTCCAGTAATTATCAGGATAAAAAGTTCTTCCTAAAAGATTTTTTATCAGCCCCATTTTAGGCTGAGCCAGGGAAATAACGAATGAACCGGGCGGATAGATAAGACCATCTGCCTTCAAAGGGGAGGTTGCCCGGTGGATTTCGATTCCACTTTGAATCAAAGTATTTATCATCTTAATGGCAGTGAGGAGATCGTGCTGTTCGGCGGGAACAATAAATGCCGCCGGTTGGCCTTCTCGACCTCGCTCAATCTGCCGAACAGCTTTAAGATAAGCATTGTAAAGGATTGTATCCCGATGCCTGGCGGCCAGGTCCAGGACTGCCCAGGCCGCTATTTTTTGCTGTTCAACTACATCCCGCAGTCTCCACCAGCCACCTTCCCAGGGATGGGGAAAGTTGGTTTGAGCCTCATAATCGGGAAATTGCAGGGATTCTCCTTTGAGCTGTTCAGGATGGATGAAAATTGGGCTGGCCAAATTGGCCGAAGCCGACTCGGTCAGCATACCGGCAATATTGTGAAAAGGGGTAATCCAATGCCAGCCAAAATGACCCCAACCTGGAAACATGGCATCATTGATGATTCCAGTCTTGCCAGCTTCTTCCAGCCTGAAGGCCATGTGGCTGCCAAACCAGGAAAGCTCACGCCAGATCAAAGGATCGGCATAAGGCCGGATAGGGTCACAATAGGGAGGAATATATAGCCTGGGACCATAACTTCCCATATGGTGGTGATCGACATAAGCCTGGGGTTTCCATTCTCGATAAAGTATTTGGGCTGCATAGACTGATTCCTGGAGGTTGATAAAATCACCATCGCGGTTATTGTCGTGACCGGCATACTTATGGTAAAGCCACGGCAGAGAAGAACCCTCATATTCAGTCCCCAGGGTTTTATAATACCAATCAGTGACCATTATCTGGCCATCTGGATTAAAACTCGGAATCATTAAAAAAATAACCTCGTCCAGAATCCGTCTGGTTTCCTGGTCGTTTCTTGAAAGTAGATCATAGGCCAGCTCGGGAGCCATCTGGGTTCCGCCAATTTCTGTAGCATGGAGGCTCATTGATTGACAGACAATAGCTTTGCCCTGAGAAATGAGTTCGGGAATCTCAGCGGGTGGAATCCCACGCGGGTCACATATTTTCTGGTTTATTTCTTTAAACTTTTCCAGATTAGCCAGGTTTTCTGGAGAAGATATAATAATTAAAAGAAAGGGATGCCCCATAGTGGTTGGCCCCATGTTGATAACTTTTAGCCTGGGACTCTCTTTTTGTAACAGCTCGAAATATTCTACAATTTTATCCCAGCGAGCTATTTTCCTGTCCGTTCCGAGCTTAAAACCAAAAAAAGCTTCTGGAGCGGTGATGTTTTCTTCAGGCGGCAGTGGACCTGGATAAGCAAAAGCAAGGGTAGTTAATAATATAAAACTGAACAGTAACCAGCCAGTCAGATAAAGCCTGACCGCAGATATTCTCTTGTGTTGATTGGGCCTGAGACTTAAATTCATTTTCGTCCTCCTTATCAAACCTATTATCTTTATTTCTTTCTTTTTTCTCCCGCTAATTTTCTCATCTAAGTTTATTTCCGGAGATATCTCAACCGACTGATTAGCAAGGTTTATGCAAATATTATTTTTTAAAGCGAGAAAAATCTGTATTTCCTCCTGTCATATTCTAAGGAACCACACCTTATTTTGCGACCACTTTTGGTCTGAATAGGATAGACCATTATAGATTACTTGTTTAGAATCATTGACTCCGATAAGATCGGGAATTTTATAGGCCATTGGAGCTAAATCTCTAAGAGGTATTACTACTTCAGATTTATCTCCAGTAATTAAGGCTTCGAAGCCTTTGGATTCTAACCAATTTTTAATGGGTTCGTATAAAATTTTTTGTTTCATTGTGTTCCCTTTGGTTTATAGAAGATACACGGTCAGCTCCATTTTTCTTATCTTACATCCTTCTTATAACTCCTTATCTTTCTAAAGGAAATAGTTCGTAATATAAGAAACAGAAAAACAATAACAGCTAAAGATCCCAACCAATATTTTAGAGGTAGAAGAATCCATCCAAACAAAAGGGTTAATGCAAAAAGTCCCCAAAGCTTGCCTATCCACCTCTGCCAGAGCTTCATGCCGGCGACGCGTTTTGCATACCCTTCTGGATCTCGCCGAATCCCGGCTAACATTTCAGTATGAATCTCTTTAATTCTATTAGGGGTGAACATATCTAAACCCTGAGTACTGATACTTCGGTCAATTTCCGGATTATAATATGACTTACTTTCGTTGCTCCATACATAACCACATTCCTCAATGGCATCCAATAACGCCTCAACTTCCTCTGGGGTCTTACTAACCAGAAGAGGATTCAATTCTATTAATTCTCCATAACTTGGTCTCATATTCAATAACCCTCCTTTTAGAAAATTGCTTAAAAATTTATTCCACAGCGAATTTATTCTGATGCGTGGATCGACCTCGTATAAAAGATAAATGGAGTTGGCCTCGCTTTCATTGAAGCAATATTTTTATATTTAATAGTTTCTTTGCTATTTTTTTCGCTTTCTTTTCTTTGCCCTAAGAGTAACCCCGAGATGCTCTAGTAGTCAAGACCAAATATAGCCTTCTTTTAAGGTGTATTTCATTTAACAGGCTGCACCCGCTGGTAGCTGATAATAAGCCTCGAAGGGCGTGTCATATACTCCCAAGCTCCCGACTCATCCTCCGGCTGCCATAACTTGGAAAATCCAGGTAAATCTTATCCATCTCCTGAAGTACCCTCTGATCCTCTTCCGACAGCTCCACCCGCTCATAGTAAAGAGAAGAACGGTTAAGAGCCAGAAGCTCACACTGCCTCCGAATACACAAATCCTCGTTCTCCCTCTCCACCATATCCTTCTTTACAGGTTTTCGAGCTGCTTGTACTTTTTTTTAAAAACTCAAGCTCTATGTCCTGCTCCCCAATCTTCTTGTACAGCTTATCTATCAACTCCTTCATCCCTTCTACCCCAGGCTCTTGCTCCCTTGAAAATACACCACCTGCGTTCTCTAAAAGCTGCCTCTTCCACTTCATTATCTGGTTAGGATGAACCTCAAACTAAGCTGCTATCTCAGAAATGGTCTTCTCTCCCCTGACCGCCTCCAAAGCTACCCTGGCTTTGAACTGGTCATCGTAAGTCTTCCGTTTTTTTATCTGTGTTTCCTCCTACTATATTCTAAGGAAATACACCTTATTTTGCGACTACTTTTGACCTGAATAGGCTAGACCATTATAAACCTTACCTTCTAACTCTATCCCTTTGATCCTGTACCCTTGTAACAGAAAAAATTTCAGTATAAAATTCCTAATGCTCATTGTAGTAGGTCAACTCCTTTTCTAACTTATTTTGTTTCAAGGAGTTCCTACCACATTCCCCTATGTTTTGCACCACACTTTTGGCTGAACAGCCGAATAAAACTTGACTTGGCTCTTTTTTATAATTTACATTATAATTTTGTATAGATTATGTATTATACGAGGTTAAAATGGAAAATATAGATAGCCTTTTTAAAGATAAACTTAAAGAATTTATTCTAGAAAATGGTGAAAACTCAATAACAAAAATATCAGATTTCCTTAATAACTTTAGGGAAATATATGAAAAAATAAAGTATCAAGAATTCTTAGCGAGAAATTATCCAATTTCAGTCGCCCAAAACAAAGCAAGAAATAGCTGGGTAGCGTATGTAGGCAGAAAGCTAGAAGATTTAATTCTTGTTTTTCTCAATGATTTTTGTGCAAAAAACAATATTTTTATGGTTAAGGGCACAGCACTTAAAAACTGCAATAACAATGAGCTTTTAAGTAAAATTAGGAGAAAAATTGAAGTCTCTTTTAATGAATACTCTCTTTTACCCGATGCAGATATCGTTATTTATAAAATATATGATAATGAACCGAAAATATTAGCCATCCTATCTATAAAGAATTCTTTTCGCGAAAGATATACGGAAACACCTTATTGGAAATTAAAGCTATTGGGAGACAAGGTCACTGAGCATATAAATGTTTTTATGATAACACCTGATAACGACGATGAAATTTCTTTTAAAAGACCCAGGCCGAGACAAGCAAGAATAGTATTAGAGTATGAGCTCGATTCAATTTATCTTCTGAAAAATAAGTTTGATAGAAGCAAAAAAGTAAAAAGCATTGTTGAAATATTCCAAGACCTTAAGTGCTTAATCCACTAAAATAAGTTATCCATACTTAATCTTTGGGAAATTTTAGTTGTTCTGTTTCATTTAAAATTCTTTTTTTTGCCAATTCACAGTATTTTTTATCTATTTCTACTCCTATTCCCTTTCTATTAAAATTTTTACAGGCAATTAAGGTACTCCCACTGCCCAAAAACGGGTCAAGAACGATATCTCCCACAAATGAAAAGAGCTTAATACACCTCTTGGGTAATTCAACCGGGAATGGAGCAGGATGGCCAATTTTCTTTTTACTTTCTCCGCTGAAAGTCCATAAACCATTTGTCCATTCCATAAATTCTTTCTTGGTTAAATCAGATTTGCCGTTTTTTTCTTTTTTCCAATTTTTCTTATAAAATATTACAATGGTTTCTACAGGGGCAATAACATACGGTGCTTTCGGACTTAACCAGGAGCCCCATGCTGTCCTTCTTGAGATATTTCCTTCATTCCAAATTATAGTTGAAAAATATTTAAAGCCAATTCCTTTCGCTATGTTTACAATATCAGCATAAACACTTTGAAAACCTGATTCATCTCTCCCCTTGCTCTTATCCAGCGGTATGTTTAAACACATTCTTCCATCTTGTCTCAAAAGATCATAGGCTCTGCTTAGCCATTTTCCGGTAAATTCAATATATTTATTATATGGCAGGCGATCATCAAAACTATTATAGTGAATATCTACATTATAAGGAGGCGATGTTACGATTAAATCTATACATTCATTTTCTATGCTCATTAATCTCAAAAAATCACCACTAATAATAAAAATATCATCTTCATCAGACCTAAAATAAACGTTTTCTTTCATAAAAAATTCTTTTGGTTTGTTTGACTCTGTTCTTCCAAAAATATTTGGTGTTTCTTTTATTTTTTTGTCTTTCGAAATCATGCTACTCTCCTCATTAAAATCGCTTTAAAAAAGCCCCGTTCTTAATTGACGTATATCTTTCTAACTATTTCTCTATAATTTTAACTTTTTTTTAAAATATAATAAACGTTTGCTCTGATTCTTTTAACCTTGATGCTGGTGTATAAGAATGTTCGCAATTTGATCTAGGAGGATGAGCCATCGTAAACTCTCCTTTTAAAGACTTGAACCTTAAGAAAGGAGGTTTTACTTACGATGGCTCACAGGGATTATAAGAGAATTTTACAAGGATTGCTAACGGGATTTTTGGCGGAGGTGGCATTGTTGAGTTTGATTCAGGAGGCCTTTATCAACGGGGGTATCGACGAGGGAGATAGAGCGGCTGGCAAAGAGTTTGGGGGTAGAGGGGCTCTCGGCCTCTCAGGTCTCGGAGATAACCAGGGGCTTGGATGAGCGGGTGGAGGAGTTTCGGACCAGGCCTTTACAGGCGAAATATCCGTTTATCTGGGTAGATGCACTGTATGAGAAGGTTCGGCGGAACAACCGGGTGGTATCCTCAGCCATAATGATAGCCCACGGAGTAGACTTAAAGGGGCAGAGGGAGTGCTTAGCTGTGGAGCCGATGTGGGAGAGTTGAGATGGTCTAGTAGTCAAGACCAAATGTAGCCTTCTTTTAAGGTGTATTTCATTTAACATGCTGCACCCGCTGGTAGCTCATAATAAGCCTCGAGGGGCCTATCATATACTCCCAAGCTCCCGACTCATCCTCCGGCTGCCATAACTTGGAAAATCCAGGTAAATCTTATCCATCTCCTGAAGTACCCTCTGATCCTCTTCCGACAGCTCCACCCGCTCATAGTAAAGAGAAGAACGGTTAAGAGCCAGAAGCTCACACTGCCTCCGAATACTCAATGCCTGGTTATCCTTTTCTACAAACCCTTTCTTTACAGACTCTAGAGCTGCTTGTACTTCTTTTTTAAAAACTCAAGTTCGATGTTCTGCTGTCCGATCTTCTTGTACAGCTCTTCTATAAGCTTCTTCAGTTCCTCAATCTCCGGATCTTCCTTTTTTGAAAACAGACTGGAGATATTCTCCAGAAGCTTCTTTTTTTATTTGATGATCTGATTGGGATGAACCTCAAACTGAGCTGCTATCTCAGAAATGGTCTTCTCTCCCTTGACCGCCTCCAAAGCCACCCTGGCTTTGAACTGGTCATCGTAAGTATTCCGTTTTTTCATCTGTGTTTCCTCCTATCATTTTCTAAGGAAACACACCTTCTTTTGCGACTACTTTTGGTCTGAATTGGCTAGACCATTATATCTGTCTATTTTATAGACGTGTAACAATTTACAGAAGTTAGATTCAGTTTAAACAAAATTAAAACACTTGTTAAGTGTTTTTTCCCGAAATCGGATAAAAAGCTGAAAATAAAAAATAAAAGAGTTAAGAAGCCAGTGGAATAAACAGCTGGCCTACAGGGTGGCGGGGGGCTTTTCTCCATAGGCCCACTCTACATACGCTTTGACTTTTTCGAGGGAGGAGCGGACGCTATTCTTAAAGAGCCAGGTTCTGATGGACGCCGGCACAGGAAAAGCTGGCACCACCCGGCTCCCATAACGGCCAATTGTTTCCCCCTCACCAGCCGGATATAACCTCCAGAAACCGGACAGGGCCTTCAAATCATGCGGCGCCTTTTTATCGAGCTCCCACCAGAGATAATAAAACTCCGGCAGGAAGTGATGTATGACCGTGTATCTCACCTTCTGCCCCATGACTTTGACCTCAAATTCTGTCCGATTAAAATCTTCTCCCTCTTCAACAACCTTTAAGTCTTTTATTTCTTCCAGATAATCAATCTGCCTGTCAGTGGCCGACAGAATTTCCCAGGCTCGCTCCACTGGCACTTTGAATAGCACAACCGCCGCTATGACCGAATGCCCATCAGGTGTAACTTCAGGCGAGGAGGTCATAACCACTTCGCCGGCTTCGACCTTTTTTATCTGCTCGGGTGACAAACCTTTTAAGCCATCGGGCCCAAAATCTGGAATCCGTAGCGAGTTTGTTTCTTGTCCCTGGATTGGCAGTCTCGAACTTGTTAAATATTCAGAAAAAACATCCGCCGCAGAAACAGAAGAAGATGGAACAAATAAAAAAATGATGATAAAAATTACTACAACTGAGCCATCCACCACGGCTTTTTGTCTGTCTCCTCCTGGCATCAATAGACAGCCGAATTCTGATTGCCCTTTTTTCACCCTCCCGATCCGACCCAAATGAATTTTTCTCATCTTCGGTTAAAATATCGGATATTTAAACTTTTAAATCAACCCTCGTCAAAGTCTCAAATAAGAGCAGCGGTTATTGACCAGTCCGCCTGATTGTGTTTAAATTATTCAGTGCCGCCGGGGTGGCGGAATTGGTAGACGCAAGGGACTTAAAATCCCTCGGGGTGTAAGCTCCGTGCCGGTTCGAGTCCGGCCCTCGGCACTCCTTTTTTCCCCCTGTCTATTTGATATTTATCATCTGGCCCGAAGAATAGGCCGCAAACTCCGGTGCATACATGGACTGAAGAGAAGCGGGCCCGGTCTTAAATGTCCCAGCCATGGCACAGCGCAGACGGTACGTGAGGGTATATTCTCCCTGAGGCAACCACTCGATGAAGAAATTGGTGCCGCTATCTCTTATCTCTTCATAGCGCGGCAAACCGAGCTCATATCTCCAGCCAGACGTTAGCTTTACCGGTTCGCAGCCGGCCGGACGCGGGTCACGGAGATGAACATATTCAGCCGGATGCTTTGATTTAATGGTCAGCCGGACTTCAATTTCATCGCCAACCGTCATGGCCGTACCTTCAGCCAGCGGCACCAGGACAACTTCCTTTCCTATTTGTACCCGCTGAAAATAGCTGCGCTCCACACCAAACAAATCGCTGTCGCTTCTGGCCGGCAACTGCTCGGTGCTGAAATGCCAGGTAGCACTGGCCAGAGCCAGAGCTTTCCCCTGCTTTTCAAACTTCACGGTGGCGCAGGGTGGGCCAAGCTTTTCGCCCGAAATAACCACCTGATTCTTCTTACCGGTGTATCTATCAGGCTCAAAGACAAAAGTTGTTTTCTGGCCACACATTTCAGCCGTCACGATCTCGCGCCCGGCCAGAGCACCTGTCCTTTTTAGATACGAAGCCACAGAATAAAGAACCTCGGCCGTCGCCCTGGTTGACTTCCAGTGGTTTAGCTTTTTATTAAGGAAAAGCCACTGGACAATTCCAGGCAGACGGCTATCGGCTGGGTTAAGTTCAAGCAGGGTGCGCAGGGCAAAAGCCTGGCTTTCAATTGTATCGTTATACCAGAGCCAACTTCTCTCCTCCGGCATCCAGCTTGTTCCCTCATCTTCGGTGGTGCGGGCTCTGTCCATGACACTGTCCCAGACAAGAGTGGCATCAGCCGCCCGTCCCTCTCTCTTTAGAGTTAGAGCCAGGAGCCCTCTAAGATAGAGTGAACACTCGCGCCAGTGCTTAAAGGAGTAGTCAAGCATCCGGGCTCTCTCGTCCTGGCTAAAAGCATCGCCAGCCCAGCTTTTATCGGGGAAATTAGTTAGAATATAATTCAGAAAAACGATTAGCCCCGGGCTCTCGCCGTCTTTTTTATCCTCTTTCATCTCTAAGGAGAGTCTCTCTAAATAGTATTGGTGCAAATACTCTATAGCTTTAGAGACGGGCTCTTTGGGCACATCTACGCCAAATTCAAGAGCTCTGGAAAAGCCGTTAACAATATATAGAGTCATATAAGGTGATTCCGGGCCGCCGGGCCACCAGGGAAAAGCACCAGAGGCGAGCTGTGCTTCGAGGAGTTTTTTAAGATTAGCTGTCCGCTCGGCCTCAGCCACCTGGGGGTTAAGAACCCTGGCCAGCTCTGGATCAGCGACAGTGCCAGCACCAGCATCGGACGCGGCCCCGGCTCCGGCTCCTCCCTTATCCCTGACACCGCCCCGGGCTTCCTCCAGCCAGGGAGTTTCCTCAAGTGCCATCTTACGGTTCGGATCGCTCCGGTCAAAAGCCTCATAAGCGGTCTCTCTTTTGCTCAGCTCTTTGGCCAGGCGGGCTACCGCTGGATACTGCTGGTAGAGACTGGTCAGGATACCGGTGGCCAGGAAGCGGTTGAGAGTTTGTTCGGTGCATTCATAAGGATAATTGATGAGGTAAGGCAAAGCCTCAAGCAAGCTATAAAAGAGCTGCCCATCAACGGTTATAACCAGCTGCTCATTGAGGCGCGTCGGGTCAGTGGCGGAAGCCATCTCCTCAAAAACCACCTGACGCGGTTTCTCATCCTTAAGAGCCACAAAGCGTGACTGCGAAAGATGCATCCGGCCCGGAAGTATGGGCAAAGGCCTCAGTTCGCCATCAGATAGATTACCGGCGGTCCCCACCACCTTAAAAGCCACCATCCCCGGGCGAGGCGGTGTCTTAAGTGGGAAAGTGACAACGCTCCCCTGCCCCGGTTTAACCATAAAAGGCTTTTTCTCGCTTCCGGGCTGGAGTCCAAAAGCCGCCAGCAGATTTTCGTCCGTTTGAGGATCAGTGACTTCGAGTGTCACCTGTCCTGAAAGCTCGCTCCCGGAAGAGTTCTGGACCATGACCTGAAGTGCGGCTTCATCACCTTCGCGTAAGAAGCGCGGAAGGTATGGCCTCACCATGAGTTCCTTGACCGACCGGGCTTCAGCCTCGAGCGAGCCGGCCGCCAGGTCACGGGTCACAGCTTCTACCAACACTTTCCAGGCAGTCACCGAATCAGGCACAGTAAATTCGATAGTGACCGAGCCATCGCTTCCGGTGAGTAGATGCGGTTGCCAGAAGGCTGTTTCCGAAAAATCCGACCTGATCTCTATTACCGGTATCTCACCTGCAAAAGCTGGCTCCTTTTCTTCTTTTTCTGAAATCATCGTTCTGGCCACTGATTTTTGAACAGAATAGGCTATGGTTTCATCCCCCTCTTCATATACTCCACCCTCTACTCCACCTTCTACTGCATATTCTACTCCAAAACCCAAATCCACCCGAGCCAGTATAAAGGCAGGACTGCGGGGTTGATAGTCAATGCTAAATTCATGCTCGAGTTGAGAAGAACCGTACCAGGTGCCATCAATCCTGACATTTGAATGCCAGGGTCTGGAAAAAGTCAGTTCCGGATAAAGAGATAAAACTGAAGGCGGATGATGACTGGCCAGAAGTTCAAGACTCTTATCATACATAAAAGCCAGCAACTCGGCCGCTCCATTCTCTGCCGGCCGCCTATCTGCACTTTCTACCTTCACTTTCCAGCTTTCTTCCTGACCTGGCCTTAGTTTGTCTCGAAAAGTGGCAAAGGATAATTTCAGCTGCTTATTGTCCCAGGGAACAAAGACACTGACTTTTTGCCTCATAATTTGATAGTCGCGCTGGGCCAGAACCTGGATAGTCAATCCACCGCAGAGTTCTTCAGTTACAGGAACCTCGATAATGGTCTTATCCTTCCAGGCGGTTAGCCAGTGACTTTCTTTGAGGCGATTGCCACTCCAGACTTCAAGCTGGATAGGTTGGCCCTCAAGGCCGCTTGAAACTAAAAAGCGAGCTGTCTCGCCAACGCGAAGGCTTGATTTCTCAGCTTTTAGCACTAAGGGGAGTTTAAGTTGAGGGCCTGAGTCTCTACTGGCCACCAGGAAACACAGCTCATCCCGCACGGCCGTGCCAGAATCGTCTTTTGTTTCATAGATAAGCTTATAAGCTCCAGCAGTCAGTCCGGAAACCTCGACCCTGGCCTCGCCTTGAGTATCATGTTTGACCGAACCACTGGCTGCTTCCTTTCCTTCGGCCCACTGCTCTATAATCTCTTCTGGCCTGACTCCTTCCCAGCGCGGTCGTTGAAGATCCCCGGTCGTGGGTGGAAAAGCCGGCTCGGAGGCCTCGACGGCAGATACCAGAGGTTGCTCGGCCGGCAACAGTGTTTTATCGGGCTGAACAAGCTCGACAACGCGCCAGGTTCCGCGACCAGCTTTTGGCCTTCCGTTTAAGTCAGTCCGGCTGACGGCGAAAGAAGCCTTCTCACCCGCCACATAGAAGCCACTTTCAGCTTCTATCCTGGCTGAAGTATTTACGAAACCAAGAATGAAGCGACGTTTGGCCGAGCGCGTTTCACCTCCCTCATCCGTAACATCAACAGAAAGTGTACAGGCAAAGGAGATGGCCTTCTTGCTGATTTCTTCCGATTCAGGAACCTCGGGCTTGAATTCAACGCTAAAAGTGCCGTCAGAGTTGAGTTGCCCTGTTCCCCAGGCAATTTTAGTCTCCCTGCTCAGCAGGCTGCGCCCTGACCATCCTTCGGGCAGAGCCGATTGACTTCGTTCCACCTGCCAGCTGACTTTCCCTCTGCTTAGGGGCAGGCCAAAATAATACCTGGCAGTGAGTTTGATCTTAGCCGGATAGTTCAGTCGTAAAATCTGGTCCGGATCTTCAATACTGACTTCAAAAGTCGGTCGTTTATATTCCTCAACCCGTATAGAAGCTTCGCCTTCTGGAGAAGACCTGAGTCTCCACTGCCCGAGCATGTGCCCGGCAGCTGGAACAGCAAATTCACCGCTCGCTGTCTGGAAATCATTGGTGACGGCCAGAGTTTCGGATACTTTTTCTTGATTTTCATCCTCCAGCCAGACCGAGACCTTAGCTCTGGTTTCTGGTGATAACTGGCCAGGAGTTTCACTTCCTCGGTAGCAGAGGATTTTCCATAAGATCTTTTGCCCGGGCCGATAGATTGCCCGGTCAGTATAAATCAAAGAGCGCCGTTCATCCTCTTTGTCCCCGCTTACTGGCCTGTAGCCTGAATACCCGTGGCCGAGAAGATTAAAATCGCCATCTTTTTCGACGGTATAAAAATAATAAGATTTACTCACTTTCTCCAGTTTAAAACTGGCCTGACCGGACGCATCTGTCTTCTGGGAATCGAGCTGTTGAAACTCAAACTTATCCGGAGAAGCATTTTGAGGAAAGGAAAAAAGTTCAACAGTCGCTCCTGACACTGGCCTCCCTGTTTTTGCCGACAGAACCAGAATTTGCCCGGTTCCACGGTCATAGTCCTGACGGTCAAATATGACCAGATCGCTGATGCTCATTATGAAGCCAGCCTGTTCTTTGCTCTGCGCAGAAGAAATTTCCGGAGCTGAAGCCACGATAAAATAAAAGCCAGGCTTCAGGTTGTCAGGCACGCCACCATAGGTAACGTGCTTTTTATAATCAGCTCTTTTTTCAAGATTAACCTCCCAGGAGGCAATGGGAAAGCGATTGACAGTCAGTAAAAAAACTTCGCTACCCGAATAGAATCTCCGTTCTTGCCTGAGTTCCCTGATCGCTTCTTCCCGGCTGAGCTCGAAAGCCCGAAAATTGAGCTGGCTAAGGTTGCGGTGGGAAATACGAAAAGAACGGCGGCCAGGAGCATCTGACCGCATAGTCTCGAATTTAAGTTCAGGTCGTTCAATAAGCCTGACCAGGCTCTGGCAACGAATTCCTCCCGGCGAATCCGGAAAGCGTTCAACGCCTTGAAGAGCTATTTTCCGCGCCCTGACCAAAGCATCAGGTGCAGGTTCATCTTTGACCCATTCCGCCAGCTGAGCCTGACCCATAGCCCACCAGGGTAAGCGGAGGCTGGCCGTCGAAGCTAAAAAATCTTCGAGGTGATGCCTGATGAAGGCCTGGTTGCGATCATCAAACAAATAATAAATCGCTTTAACGAGACTGAAGCGCGCTTCGAGCGAAGCTTCCAGCCGGCCGGAGTGCCGGCACCAGTTTTCATGCTCGCTCAGTATAGCCGCAGCCTTTTCGATGGGGTGAGTGGTAGAAGAGGTAAGAATTCTGAGCGCTTCTTTGGCGCTGGTTTTCCCGGCGGAGGATAAGAGGCGTCTGACGTCGAGGCGCCAGGCATTATTAAATTCGTCTGGCGTCCAGAAGGCATCGTCCAGGCAGAAGTCGCTCAACTCATAGACAACGGCATCACGGAGCGTATCGCGTATTCCGGACGGATAATCGCCAGGCTCCCACAGGTCAGGAAATTCTACAATCAGCCTGGAACTAAGGTGTTCACGGTCTTTCCACACCTGAAGGAAAGTACGCCAGATCTCGGAGAGAAACCGGGTGCTGGTCCAGGTCTGCAGATCGTTGGCCTGGCTGCTGTCTTCGAGCTCTTCTCGCTGCCTTATCTTCCACAGGTTAAAAGAGTAATAGCGGGTCAGAACTTTGCCATAAACCAGGCTGAGCAGATCACGTTCCAGAGGAGATGCTGGCCAGGGCTCGGTCATCAGGAGGAGGACTGCCTTTTCCGTTTCGCCCAATGAGGTCCGGAGCTGAGCTTCAGTTATAAGCGTCCAGGTCCAGAGAGAAGAGTCGTTGGCCTGGCGGGCTTGTTGCCTGAGAAGGGTGCATTCATCAACCGCTGATTTTATTTTTTCCTCAGCTATGAGTTGCTCAATTTTCTTCCGGCCGGTAAGCTCCTGGCTGTCGGAACTATTTTTATTGGTTGATGGCCCGGTGGAATTCTGCTCTTCATATTTCAGGCTGAAACTGGCGGAAGAAGTGTGTTCACTAACTGTAAGGTCAGAATATCCCGGCGCTTTACTTTTGAAACTGGAAGAACTCTGCTCAGTCGCCGCAACGACAGTAAATATCACAGCTATAAAACCGGCGAGGAGAAAAACGGAGAGATGAGAAATACGTTTTGGCTCTTTGCCCGATTTCCCGTTAGCTGGACTTTTTTGATGGCGATGGACAAACATCTGAACCTCTTATTTTAAGATTTAAAAAATGCCTGGCAGGTTCTAAGCTCAAAGTCTTTGCGCGTTTCTCTTCGGGACATTAACTCCGCCTTCTGTCTGGCCCTTCCATTATAAAATTCAGCCATAAGCTGAGTCAAACCAATCAAAAAATCAAGGGCAGCGGGAAGGAGAAACAGGGGACACGTTCTGTATTTCCTATTTTTTTCGTTCTGATCGCTATGAATTATCTAAACGGTGACCAGATGATGGAAGGATTTTTAAAGGCGGCGGTTTTGGCGCGGTCAAGGCCAAGCACCAAACACCAGTAATTGACGGCCACTTTCCTGAGATTGCGGCGAGTCATAAGAACATCTACAAACTTCTCCATTCCGTATTTTTCCTGGACTTCTTTAATATAATCAAAACCACCGAAGTTTATGGCCCTTTCAATCTCAATCTCTGGTGTCAGTTTCTCTTCAAAACTGTCCCAGAATAACTCTTTTCTCATCGGCTAAACCTTATAAAAAAATCCTTGATATCTTGCCATTCTTTCTCAGTAATGGACCGGAATTCTCCTGATTTATCAATCATAATAACCGATTTGAGCTCCGGTTCCGCCTCATCAAAATAAACCATGGCTGTCTTTAAATTATAATCGTACTTTTCATCAACTCCGAACTTGAGCCGCACCAGACGCGATAACTCGCTAAAAGAATGACCGCTTTTTTTAAGCAAATAGAAAAGGTCGATGAAATCTTTGGCCGATCCTCTTTGAGCCAGGGCTAAGGCTTTCATCACTTCCAGGTCGTCTAAAGATGCCAAATTGACAGACACGCCTTCTTCCGGGCTAAAAGCAGTTACTGGAAGCAAGAGTTTATATGGAAAATAAAAGAGAGAAAACTTCAGTTTCTCGGATGAAAGGAAAATAGTGACCGTGTCTTTTTCTATGAGTTCGATATCGACCTCTTCAAATTTCTCTCTGAACTTAACAACTATTGAATTAGAATTAAAGGGCTGAGGAGAAAAAAAATCGAGGTCTATTGACAGGCGGTGATGAAAATAAAAATAAGCGGCTGTACCACCAGCCAGATAACAATCAGCTGGAAGAAGTTGCAATTCTACAATTCTGACCAGAATGTTGTTGAGAGTAGCTAATTTCTGGTGGGGATGCATGTTTTTATTTTATCATGAATGGGGTCTATATCATATATAAGGAAATATAGATTGTGTGTCCCCTGTTTTCAGCAGGTCAGATGGAAAGCGGCAGCCTTCTTTCTGCCCGAGATTTGATTGAAGGTCTCTACAGCCTGGCTTGTTGGCTGGCAGATAACTTCAATTCCGGCCTCTTCTAAATACTTTATGGCTTCAGCCGGTACAGTCATAATGCCATGAGCGCCCGTCCCTATGACCAGCACGTCGGGCTTCTTGTCAATGACGGTCATCAGATCTTCTGGCTGCAGGTGATGCCCTTGTTTCCTCCACCAGTTGGGGAAAACCTCGTCGCCGGCAATAATGAGATCAGAGGTATAGGTCCGGCCGTCAATGACCATCCGGCCAAATAAATAGCTTTCGATCTTCATCTGCCCCTCCTCAAAGGAAAGACCTTAATTCGCTTTGCCCGTGGATTAAAGGCAAGTTTATTTTAAACAGAATGGCCGAGAATTCCAAACTTTTCCCTATCAGTTGTCTGACAAACAATTGAAAACCACAGAACTGCCACTGCTTCGACGAGAAGTGTTAAGTTCAAAAAATATGAAATATAGTTTATGTCCCCTGTTTTAATCAAAAAATAAGGAAGGAGGCTGCATTCTGGGTAGCCGGCCAAATAGCTTTTTATAAAGCTCCGGATAACTATCTTTGCCACCCAGCAGCCTGGCCGTTACCGGGAAAACTTTTTTAGCCAGAGCTGACATCCCGGCTGAGACCCGCCTGATCTCCCACTGAGCAGTGGCATCCTCCCGCAGCCTCGACAGATGATAAAGCTCTCTGACACAGGCTTTGACTGTCACTCGACGACGGTGGGCATTGGTTAGAATATAATCAGCGGCTGGCCCGACCCCATTCTTCAGCGCGCGCCAGCTCTTATCAGTTTTTTTGATTATTTCCATAAAATTTTTCTGTTCTTTTATTTCTTTGATGGAAGGCGGAACCGTTACACCCAGAGCTGGATCATAAGGCTGAGTCAGCAGGGTCATCATTCTATGACGTTTAAGCTGAGCAAAACAGGAGGCAGAAACAATCAGATCATAGGTCAGTTCGGCCAGTTCGAATTCCCGCGGCGGAACATCATAAAATTCCATCTGCTCGAAGACCTTTTTCGCCAGCTCCAGCTTTTGCTGGCGGCCAAAGCGTTTGACTTTCTTTAAAGCTTCCTGGAAGGACAAGCCGGCCGTCGAAAAAAGCAATCCAGCCAGAATGAGTTCATCGCCATTTTCAGAATATTCTGCCAGTTCAATTTCTTTTGGCTCTGATTGGCCAGCCTGCTTCGCACGCATCTTTTCTGCGGCCAGAAGACGCTCTGCTTCCCGGCCGACATTAGTCATCATCTCAGCTTCATAAGGCGAAGCCTCAGTAAAAAGAATAATAGATGGCGCCACTTTTTTAGCCAGGTCGTAAAGCTGGCGTCTCAGCTCCTCCAGCTCGGCATTTTTCTTAGCGGCCAGACGCCTGATGATTAGTTCCAGGTTGCGGGCATTAGCGGTCAGTCCCAGTTGCCCTTTGGTCGCCAGACTCACCACGTAGCGGGCATCTTCTTTCGCCCAGCCGTCGAGAATTGGTTGATTTTTCGAATTGGCAGCCTGCTTCTCATATTTTTTAAAAAAATGCTCACGCAGCCGTCGATAAAAATAGCGGTAGGCTTCGTTCTGAGCTTCGATTGTTTCCACAAAAATCTTCTCACAATCTGGCCCGGCCTGTTTTATTTCTTCCGGTAAAACATAATCGCCATCAAGCGTTATGTAGCGCTGCGATTTTTCGGTGTAGGAACAGAGGCGGAAATGCTCGACCTCCTCAATGGCCAGGCGGCTCAGCCCGATGAGATCAAAGTTAAAGACGGCATGCTCAGCCACCGAGTGATGGCCCATCTTGAAGATAATATTTTGATTTGAACGGCGCGCTCTCTCCACCTCAGCTCTGGCCACGGCCCTGAGCTCATTAACCGGCCGCGGATCACGCGAGATGCGGGCATAAGCCGCCGAGATGGTCTCGGGAGTAATATCCTGTCGCTCGGGGGAATTTTTCTTAAGTTCTTCAATAACTTCCGAATCTAAGTTATAACCGGCCAGAATAATTTTCATGTGATTAAGATAAAAGGCCTGACCGCAATTGTCAATCATGCGTAGGAAAAGGACGCCTCGGGGCAACACGAAGTGTCTCCGCTCCGCCCGCAGCGGAAGGGGTTCCCCAGGGGGGGATGGGTGAAGTGAGGACGGGCGGGGGCACGCCGTGACAGGACCCCTTTTCCTGACCAATATAGAAAGGGTAAACTAACAGGGACTCTGCTTACCCACCTCAAGAACTCTAAAACACCATGGCTTAAGTCTTCAAATATCTTAAAGTAAAACCAGCTTCTCTATTTAAACGCTTGTTTTAAGTGGGGTGGCACGGTGTGTCTCCGCTCCGCCCGCAGCGGAAGGGGTTCCCCACGGGGGGATGGGTGAAGTGAGGACGGGCGGGGGCACGCCGTGACAGGACCCCTTTTCCTGACCAATATAGAAACAACCGGCTTACCTCTCTGAGCCGCAGTTTGTCTAAATCACAGCTCTATTATAAAATTAAAAAACAGAGAGACCGCAGGAAAGAGGTCAGCATGGAAAACAAAAATAAAGAAATTGCCAAACTTTTTTACCGCATTGCCGATGCCCTGGAAATCAAGGGAGAATCAGGCTTCAAGGTAGTTGCTTATCAGAAGGCAGCCCGAGTACTCGAGGATTTAACCACTGATGTGGCCGAGCTGGTCGCTCAGGGAAAACTGTCAGAAATCCCGGGTATTGGCAAAGGCATGGCCGAAAAAATCGAAGAGTATCTCCAAACGGGCAAAATGACCAGATACGAGGAAGTCATGAAGGAAGTGCCGGAAGGCTTGCTGCAGTTGCTGGAAATCCCTGGCCTCGGCGGCCGAACGATTCACCAGATGCATAAAGAACTCAATGTCAATAATCTCGAAGACCTCAAGCGAGTCATTGAAGATGGCAGTCTCGAGAAGCTCTACGGGATGGGTAAAAAGAAAGTAGAAAATATTAAAAAGGGTATCGAGCTGTTTGAACATGCCCAGGAAAGAATGCCCATTTATGAAGCTATGACCATTGCTGAGGAAGTTATAGAATATCTAAAAAAGTTGGAAGGACTGAGCCATGTCTCGACGGCCGGTTCGCTGCGGCGGATGAAAGAGACGATTGGCGATATAGATATTCTGGCCACCGGGCGGGATGGGCTAAACATTATCAAGCATTTTGTAGCTTTCCCCAAAACGATCAGAGTGCTGGCCGAAGGTGACACCAAAGGCTCAATTTTAATTCAAACCGAGCTGGGCGAGCGCCAGGTTGATTTAAGAATCGTCGAGGAAGATTCCTATGGTGCCGCTCTGCAATATTTTACCGGCTCTAAGGCTCACAACATCAAGCTGCGTGGTCTGGCCAAGGATAAGGGGCTTAAAATTTCAGAATACGGCGTTTTCCGGGGTGAAGAAAAAATCGCCGGACGGAGCGAAGAGGAAGTTTATGGGGTGTTCGGGCTGCCTGTTTTCCCGCCTGAAATGAGAGAAGATCGAGGAGAAATAGAGCTGGCCCTCGAAGGAA
>Ga0208196_1000987_pt1 | contig 33124 bp, 33 predicted proteins | sample AD_JPNNA7_MetaG_FD_184443 | JGI IMG/M metagenome (GOLD analysis project Ga0208196, IMG submission 184443) | Active sludge microbial communities of municipal wastewater-treating anaerobic digesters from Japan - AD_JPNNA7_MetaG (SPAdes) (version 2) | ecosystem: Engineered > Bioreactor > Anaerobic...
CAATTCCGTTAAAAGGGATTACAAAACTTGGTTTTTTAACCAAAAAATTTCCCAAACTTACCGAGCGGCTTGAATATTACTTAAAACCTGATGAACAAAAACTTAAAGATAAAAATTATGTTACTATAAATACGGTAATGACTTTGAATACCGCATTGTATGCGCTCAAAGAATTGTTATTGTTTGACCCTATTGGCGAACATGCAGCAAAAAAAGTGAAGGGTAGCATGGTGATGATGAATGTCAACAAAGGGCCTGCTGCCTATATTGAGCAAAAGGGCAATACCTTTGAGGTGCATAAGGGATATGCACAGCAACCATTAGCTGTACTGGAGTTTACTTCAATAAAAATTGCCAATGATTTTTTGAATGGAAAGATGGATGCATTCAGTGCCATTGCTTCAGGTGCTGTGGCTACAAAAGGTCATATTGAGTGGCTTGATGCAGTCAGTCCGGTGCTTGATAGGGTAGCTTTGTATTTATCATAACCTGTAACCGTGAGGTAATAGTATGAAAGTAGAAGCAAAGGGAATTAAGTATAGCGTTTCATCAAAATCAAAAAGCAAAACATATACGTACACAAAGTCTCAGAAGCTATTTCAGCGCGCACTTAAGGTTATACCGTGCGGGATTCCGGGACATTTCAGTCCTGCGCCGTTTGTGCCGCCAACGATGTATCCTTTTTATGCTGAAAGGTCCAAAGGTTCACATTTCTGGGATATTGATGGGAATGAATTTATAGATTATATGTGTGCGTATGGACCCATTGTTTTAGGGTACAATCATCCTCAGGTAGAGAAAGCTGCTCAGGAGCAAAATAGTAAAGGTAATTGCATGACAGCTCCGGGTAAAATTATGGTAGATTTAGCTGAATATCTTACTGACACCATTGCGATGGCTGATTGGGCTTTCTTTGCAAAGAATGGTGGTGATGTTACCAATTTAGCAGTGATGATTGCTCGGGCAGCTACAGGAAGAAAAAAAATTGTTATGATAAAGGGTGGCTACCATGGTGTTGCTCCATGGATGCAGGGGTATGGTCATTATGGTGTTATAGAAGAAGATGTTGCAAATATTATTACCATTGATTGGAATAATGTAAAACAATTTGAAGAAGTAATAGCAGCAAATCCCGGGGCGATAGCTGGTTTTATAGCAACTCCTTACCATCATCCAACCTTTGCCGACAGTGAATTTCCGGCTGACGGATACTGGCAGAGGATACGTGAGCTTTGCACACAGCATGGTATAGTTTTAATTATTGATGATGTACGATGTGGATTTAGACTTGATATACGGGGCTCTGCTGAGTATTTTGGTTTTAAACCTGACCTTGCATGTTACTGCAAAGCAATAGCCAATGGGCATCCTATTTCTGCACTGGTTGGTGTTGATGCATTGAAGACTGTTGCAGCAAAGGTGTTTTATACGGGCAGTTACTGGTATCAGGCAGCACCAATGGCAGCAGCTCTTGCCACATTAAAAGAATTACGGCGCATCAATGCTCCAGTTCTTTTAAATAAAATTGGCAAGAAGCTCTTTGAAGGTATGAAAAAGATTTGCGCATCATATGGATATGAATTAAAAATAACGGGTGCATATTCAATGCCCTTTGTAAGGATTACCAATGATCCCAGTAATATGTTACATCAGGAGTGGTGTGCTGAATGTACTGCAAGGGGTGCGTATTTTACCTCTCATCATAATTGGTTTGTTTGTGCGGCAGTATCTGATAAGGATATACAGAAAACATGGAACATCGTAGACGATGTGTGCAAACTCTTAAAGAAGAAATATGGTGATAAATATTAATTATGCTTGCTTTTGTATTGAAGGCAACCAGAATAGTATAAGGAACTATCGAACATAAAACATACATGTGAAATTATTTTACAGGAGGAGATATATGCCATTAACACAGCAGGAAATACAACAATTTACAGCCAAAGCCTGTCAGTTACGAAAAGATGCTATTGATACAGTGTATTGGGCTGGAGGTGGACATATTGGCGGTTCGTTAAGTTTTACCGAAATTATGATCTTATTGTATTATAAATATGCACGAATTGATCCAAAGAATCCGGGATGGGATGACCGCGACAGAATAGTGGTAAGTAAAGGCCATGCTGGAGTTGGGTATGCGCCAATATTAGCTGATAAAGGTTACTTTCCCAGAGAGCTGTTAAAAGAATTTAATCATACTGGATCTATTTTAGGAATGCATCTGGATGGCAACAAGGTTCCTGGCGTAGATGTTTCAACGGGTTCACTGGGTCATGGACTGCCCATCACTGTTGGGTTGGGGATTGGTGCGCGACTTCAGGGTAAATCATGGTTAACATACTGTGTGCTGGGTGATGGTGAATGTGATGAAGGTTCGGTATGGGAAGCTGCTATGGCTGCTGCTCATTATAAGGTAACGAATATTATAACAATTGTTGATAGAAACAGAATGATGATTGATGGTCCTACCGAAGAGGTGATGCGCCTTGAACCGTTTGCCGATAAATGGAAAGCATTTGGATGGATAGTGAAAGAGGTTGATGGGCATGATTTTAATCAACTGGCTGATGCTATAGAATATGCACAAAAAGAGGATAAGGCTCCTGTTGTCATTATTGCTCATACCATTAAGGGCAAGTGTGTTGATTTTATGGAAGATAAATACGAGTGGCATTATGGCGGGTTGGACAGTGAAAAGGTTGAGCTTGCCAAAGCATGTATAGACAAACACTACTGCGAACTATAATGTAAGGAGGATTATTATGGCTGCTGATGGATTAACATATACTATTGTTGACACTGCCAATATGTCAACGGCAGAAATTTATGGTAAGGTTTTATGCGATTTAGCTGAAAAACATAAGGAGATTGTAGGGCTTTCTGCAGACCTGGCTAAATCCACCAAGATGGGACAGTTTGCTGCAACCTTCCCTGACAGATTTTTTAATGCTGGTATTGCCGAACAAAATATGTTTGGCATGGCTGCAGGGCTTGCAAAAGCAGGGCTTACGCCATTTGTTTCAACGTTTGCGGTTTTTGCTTCATTGCGGGCAGCAGAGCAGGTGCGAACTGATATATGCTATCAAAAACTTAATGTCAAGATAATTGCTACTCACGCGGGAACTTCGTTTGGTCAGGCTGGTACTACTCATCATTGCACAGAGGATCTGGCGGTAATGCGTTCTTTTGCCAACATGGTGGTGATAGCTCCTGCAGATGGAATTGAAACTGCTAATGCGGTAATGGCGGCGTATGAGCATAAGGGCCCTGTGTATATACGTATCAATAGAGGATTTGATCCATTTTTATATGAAAAAACTGATTATGGCTTCCAGATTGGCAAAGCAGTACAGCTTAAAGATGGTACTGATATTACTATTATTGCGTGTGGTGCTGCAGCGTATAATGCGTATCATGCTGCCAATATACTGGAAAAAGAGGATAAATTAAGTGTACGCGTTATCAATATGCATACCATAAAGCCAATTGATGAAGAGGCTATTTTAAAAGCTGTTATGGAAACACGGCGTATAGTTACCTTTGAAGACCATAATATAATAGGTGGACTGGGAAGTGCAGTAGCTGAGGTAATAGTGAAAAGCGGAAAGGGATGTGCCTTTGAAACAGTGGGTATACCTGATCAGTATGCAATAATAGGACTGCCCGAAGATTTGCAGAACTACTACGGGTTTGATCAGAATAAGATTATTGAAAAAGTACGTCAGATAATGGGTAAGGATTTTGAACAAACTGAAGACTGGGAAGATGAGGTGTGATTATGGCAACCCAGAATGAATTGTTTGCTTCAACGATATTTTTAAAAGCTGCATTACCACTTACCAAAGTGATTCTGGAATACCGGCCAAAAATGGCTGCAAAGTATAAAGGGCTTAATGGTGTTGTTCAATTTATAGCTAAAGATGAAGCAGGTAATATTGGTGCTTTTTTGCAATTTAGTGATGGTGTACTGGATGTAAAATATGGTATACATGAACATCCTGACATTGTTTTTACCTTTAAAAGCGTAAAAGCAATGAATGACTTCTTTGCAGGTAAGCCAGCAGTGCCATCTATTAAGGGATTAACTAAATTAAAACTTTTGATAAAGTCAGTAAATTTACTGTTAGCGCTAAAGATTATTGGAAGAAAAACCCCTCCAAAGAAACCGGAAGATAGAGAGCTTATGGTAAGGTTATTGTTATATCTGTTACCGTTGGGTATCAGCCAGCTTAATAAAGCTGGATACCCGGATATAGCAAAATTTTGTCAAAAAAGCCCGGATAGAACTTTTGCATGGTCGGTGACGGGTACTGATATAGCTTCGTATTTGCGCATGAAGGCCGGAAATTCAAAATCAGGACGTGGTAGATACACACGCTCAAAACCATTTGTTGAATTTAAGTTTGATAGTATTGATGGTGCATTGGGAATCTTACTGCAAACAACGGATATGATGGAAGCTTCATTAAACCGTGTACTGGTCATTGAGGGTTCACCTGAATATGGTAAAGAAATTGGTTCATTCATGAATATAGTTGGTCAATTAGCATCGTAAGTGTTGCAATCAGGGGTAATGTGCCGCTGTTAATAGTAGGTTTTTGTTGAAGTTTATTTATATGAATTCCATACTATTTTTGAACACGGGGAGAGAGGGTATACGCTGTAGTTATGATTTTTGCAATGGCTTTAGCGTCATGACGTTACCTGATATCCTTCGTGCTTGCTCAGGATGTCTTGCTTAAAGCTGTCATTCCGGGCTTTATCCGGAATCTATTTACCTTATATTACCAGAGATCCTGAAATAAATTCATAATGATATTTGTGACACGTGGTATATATCCTAAAATAAAGATTAAAAAAATATATTTACAACATCAGGAGGAATAATCATGAAGATAAAATCATTAAGCCATGTCGGAATAACCGTAAGCAATTTTGAAAAAGCTGTAAAATGGTACTGGGAGATGTTTAAATTTCCATTGGTTGCTGAAGAAACAATGGATGTAAAGCAGGTTGAAGCCCTGTATAGCCTTTATGGTTTAAAAAATACAAAATTGCGTTTAGGATTTTTACGTGTTCCAGGCGGGGGAGTACTTGAGATATTTGAGTTTAGCCCAGCTATACCTGCCGATAAAGTTTGCTGGAATAAGATTGGCTTTACTCATATTACACTTGATGTGGGCAATGTAAAAAAATGGTATAAACGGCTAAAAGAAAAGGGTGCAACATTTTTATGTGAGCCACAAAAAACAGGTTCCAATGAGTGGGTTTTCATGAAGGATTTAGACGGCAACCTTATTGAGCTTATAGATTTAAAATTCAACTACATAGCGCTTCGCTATTTAGGAGCTATCGTTGCTCCACTATTGCGAAAATTGCAATTTGGGAAGTATTACAAGTAGTGATCATCCCTATACCCGGCGTGGAGAACGTTTTGAGCCTTAGCAAAATTTTCATCATAATAGTATGCTCTGAACCCATATTTTTTGCAGATATCGCTGTTTTTGCTGCGAACGCAGAGAATTAAGGCTCTGTCCCCAATTTCTTTCTCATTTTTTCATGTGTAATCCAATTTTCAACGTGATATGTATAGAACATATGCTCTGACCCCATTATTTCCTGTACAATGCAAGATATGCATTGTTAGATGTTTGTTGCTGATTATTTGTATGATATTATGGGTTATATAAATAATTTATAATGTTTCGTCTCATAAAAAGGAAGAGATGTAGATTTTAGCATATGTATAATTAATCAAAGATTGAACTCCTCCATACAATTCCCCCCTTTCGTTCAAAGGGGGGATAAGGGGGGTTATTAATGCTCTGACCCCTTATACTTAGTCCCCTTATACTTAGTGTTTTTTCAAAAAAAATCACAAAAAGTATCAAAAAATACACCATTTCTTTTTAATATTTTTCATCTCCGGCGTTATGTATAGTAGGGATGTACATTATAATAAAAACACGGAGGAATACCCATGGCACGGAAATTGCGCCTACAACTGCCCGAGCACACCTACCACATCATGAGCCGCTGTATCGAGTGGCGTGATATGATGCAGGAGGAGTACTTTAAAGCCTGTTTTGTCGACATATTGAACAGAACAAAACAAAAATATGACTTTAAGCTGATAGCGTACTGCATCATGGACAATCACGTCCATATTGTCATCCACACAACCAGCACAGGAGCGCCCATAGCACGCATTGTGCAGTATATTAAGGCACGGTTTGCCGAGATGTATAATAAAATAACCGGCAGGACCGGGCCATTCTGGAATGAGCGCTATAAGGATATCATTGTACAGTTTGCCCATGATGCGTTTCATTATTTGTTGTGGTTGTTGTGGTACATAGCGTTCAATCCAGTACGGAAGCGCAAATGCGATAGTCCTGTCAAGTATCGCTACAGCAGCATACAATCCTATGTACAGGAGGGTGCTGATGTTGGTGTACCGATAGACCATCATGAGTACTTTCTGCAGCTGGGAGACAGTTTCAGCGAACGGGTGAAGCGGTTTTTGCAGTATGAGGAGGCGTACCGCAAGCGTTATTCTATTGCACAGTGGGTATAAAAAAGGGGTCAGAGCTAAAGAAAAGGAATTTATAAATTACTGTCACTATTTATAAAAATTATATTTTTTTATTGATTATTTATGCTATTTATGTATACTATCCAGAATAAACAAAATTATGTATGTGTAAATAAATAGTACTGTAATATACTATCAATTTACTATGTGACAGGGTTTGGCTATGAATAATAATAAATCTATTTTTTTAGGTATTGATGCTGGCTCTACGGCGCTTTCCATTGTTGCTATTGACAGCGGAAAAAATATCGTTGATACAGTGTATACATTTCATCATGGAAAAATTCATGAAGCAATTGCAAACTATTGTGCCCAATTTGGTAAAACCGATGTTTGTGGTATAGGTTTTACTTCTTCGGCAGCTGCTATAACGGGAGGTCACGAGGTTAATAGCATTGTTGCATACGTTACAGCTATTAAACATACTTTGCCGCAGATACGTAGCTGTGTTATTGTTGGTGGTGAAAAGTTTGGTGTTATTGAGTTTGATGACAAAGGCAATTATTCACAGTATCGTGGCAATACAAGCTGTGCAGCAGGAACCGGAGGATTTTTAGATCAACAGGCTCGAAGATTGCAGCTTGATGGTTCACATGAATTGTCTGCCATGGCTTTAAAAAATGACGGTGATATCCCTAAGATTGCATCGCGGTGTGCCGTATTTGCCAAGACCGACCTTATTCATGTACAACAGGAAGGATATGATATCACCGAAATATGTGATGGACTATGTTATGGTGTTGCGCGCAATATTGCTGATACCCTGTTTGCATCGCATACACCTGCGCAGCCGGTTGCCATCGTGGGTGGCGTGTCGTTAAACAGTGCAGTTGTTAAACACCTTGAATCGATTGTAGGTGTAAGGTTCCATGTACCGGAACTATCGCACATATATGGCGCTTTTGGTGCTGCATTATATGTGGCAAATAATACTTTACAAAATGCGGTTGAATTTACCTTCAATACAACATTAAAAAATAAGCTGTATCATTTCCCACCATTAGCAATCACAATGAGCAATTATCCCACATTTAACGGGATTGAATCGTTTGTGCATACATCCCTGCATGATGTTGAGGTGGATATCTATAAACCTATGAATGGCTTCGTTGAAACATTTATTGGCATTGATATTGGGTCCACCAGCACAAAGATGGCACTGATTGATAAACAGGGGACTATGCTGGCAGGTTTTTATACGCGTACTGCGGGAAAACCGCTTGAGGCGGTGCAATCAATTTTTGAAGCGTGTGATGTATATGCTGCAAAACATGGTATAAGCATTTTTGTTAAAGGGGCGGCAACAACAGGTTCGGGACGAAAGTTCATTGGAACACTCATTGGGGCAGATTGTATCCTTGATGAGATTACTGCACATGCAAAGGCAGCATGCACATTGCAGCCCGATGTTGATACAATCATTGAGATTGGCGGACAGGATTCAAAGTTTACCATGATAAAAAATGGCAATGTTATTTTTTCGCAGATGAATAATGTGTGTGCGGCTGGCACTGGCAGTTTCATTGAGGAGCAGGCATACAAGCTGGGATGTAACCTTGCTGAATATGCTACCAGAGCGCTAAATAAACAGTCGCCGCTTTCCAGTGACCGCTGCACAGTATTTATGGAGCGGGATATCAATTATTGCATGAGTCAGGGTTATGATACAGATGAGCTGTTAGCGGCGGTATTGCATTCAGTGGTGGAAAATTATCTTTCTAAAGTTTCCGGCGAGGCTAAGATTGGCAATGTTATCTGTTTTCAGGGAGCAACTGCAAAAAATAAAGCGCTGGTTGCTGCTTTTGAACAAAAGCTGCAAAAGCCTTTGCACGTTTCACAGTACTGTCATCTGACCGGTGCGCTTGGTTGTGCGTTAGAGGTAATGGAATTGGATATTACACAATCAAGTTTTAGAGGTATAGGGCTGTATAAAAAATCAATTCCGGTAAAAAGTGAAATTTGCAATCTGTGTACCAACCATTGCAAGTTAAAAGTTGCTGATGTTGATGGCGAGGTTGTTGCGTATGGATTTTTATGCGGTCGCGATTATCATTACAAAAAGTATGTCAGTAAAACAAAGGGTATCTTTGATTTTAGCAAGGAACGCAATAAGATTGTTACATTATCTTCAAATGAAGATACTGCACAGGTGGGTATTCCGTATGCATTGCACCTTGTTGATGAAATGGATTTATGGATAGACTTTTTTAAACGGTTGAATGTTACGGTTATTACCAGCAGTGGATGTGATGACCCGGTAACTATCGGCAAAAGGATTGCACAGGCTGAATTTTGCGCACCAATTGCTGCATACCATGGACATGTGACATATCTGGCAGATAGATGTAATTATATATTTACGCCTTTTTATTTAGAAAAAGATGCTCCTTCCCATTCAAGGAGACAGTATTGCTACTATACACAGTTTGCGCCATCATTGACCTCGTTAATACCATCGGTTAGCAAAAAAGTTATCATGCCTATACTTAACTATGAAATACAACCATTGAACAGCAGACGATTGCTATACAAAGCCTGCAAACAGATGGGAATTAATGCTAACTCTATTGAAGTTATGATGGCATTTGAACAGGCACAGAATACCCATAAAGAAAATCAGAAAAAATTGATGAAAAGTGGAAAACATGCCATTGAAACCAGAAAAGACATTGCAGTTGTATTGCTTGGCAGGCCATATAATTGTATCCCCGATTCCATGAATAAAAATATACCGTCATTGTTTGTTAATTTAGGCATTCCCGTCCTCTATCAGGATATGATACAGTATAACGATGATGATAGCCATGCAATTGATGAACTGCTCAAAGCATTTCACTGGCACTATGCTGCCAGGATTTTGCAGATAGCTCATGGTATAGCAAAATCTGATGGATTATATCCAGTATTGCTGACATCATTTAAATGCGCCCCCGATTCATTTGTTATGGAGTACTTCAAGCGCATTCTTGATGAGGCGGGCAAACCGTATCTTATATTGCAGCTTGATGAGCATGATTCAACGGTGGGATATGAAACGCGCATTGAAGCTGCTGTCAGGTCATTTAAAAATCATTATACGAAAAGGCTGGTAAAAACAACTGCTATTCCGGTAGTTCCTTCAGTTACCCGTGAAACACTCAAAGGTAAAACGGTACTGTTGCCAAACTGGGATACAATGGCATCCCGATTGCTGAAAGCAAATCTTATGAGTGAAGGGATTGACGCGCACATACTGTTTGAAGATGAAGCCACAATAGCAAAGGGAACGCGTACCAATACAGGACAGTGTTTACCGTTAACCATCATAGCATTTGAGTGCATTGATTATATTCAAAAAAATAAACTTAATACTGCAAACACTATCTTGTGGATGATGGATTCAGAAATTTCATGTAATATCCGTATGTACCCTTATTACATCAAGAGTATCTTTGACAGCTATGGTAAGGGATTTGAAAAAGTAAAAGTATTTGTGGGCGATATCTCATTTAAAGAGGTTTCCATTAAGGCAGCACTATACACATACTTTGCATTTATGTTCAGCGGGTTGCTCCGCCGTGCAGGATGCAGGTACCGTCCGTATGAAGTTATACAGGGTGCTACCAATTATGCCATTGAACAAACTATGCACGATTTTGAAAAAGCATTCATGGATAGGGCGGAGTGGACTGATGCTCTGTCGGGTATGGTTGCTCGTTTTAATGCCATTAAAATTAAAAAAACGAACAAACCAAAAGTTGCGCTATTTGGCGATCTCTATGTTCGTGATAATGATGTTATGAATCAAAACCTTATACAATTTATAGAACAGCATGGCGGCGAGGTAATAACCACTCCCTATAACTATTATGCAAAGATGATAGCCAACCCCTATTTTAAAAAATGGTTCAGGGAAGGGAAATATGGGGAGATAGTTACTGGTAAAACGTTGCTTACAACAGTTGAGCTTATAGAGCAAAAGTATTACTCATATTTCCAAAAGCTGTTAAATGAGCCCGAGCCGGTGTATACTGTAAATTTTGAGAAGGTGCTGCAGCAGTTTGGCGTAACCATGTATCATACCGGCGAATCATTTGACAATTTAATAAAGATATTTGCATTATTGCATCACTATCCTGATATCTCACTGTTTGTGCAAACAAGCCCGGCATTTTGCTGCCCGGCGCTGGTTACTGAAGCAATGGCAAAACGTATTTATGAAGTTACCGGAGTTCCCATCGTCAGTATTACTTACGACGGTACCGAAAGTTTTAAAAATGATGTTGTGGTTCCGTATTTAACGTTATTACGGAATAAAACACCACAGCAAGAAATGAAGCAAAAGCTGTCTTAGATAAACGTATTAGTGAAACAATAACCATTTCCATAGTGGAATAACAGAAATGGTCGTGTTGTCTATAGTGCAGGTTTGTTCATCATCCATAGTTATAATGATTAAATTGTGTGGATTAAGTTCTTTTTTTGCAGATAGCAGTGCACGAATTTCTCTATCTTTTACAACAGGATTTTCTATGGTGGCAGTTACCTGAATTGAATCAGTAATAGTATACCCCTGTCGTATTATATAATCAACTTCTAATCCATTTTTTGATTTCCAGTAAAAGATATCTTTATAACCACGTATGAGATGATTGAAAAGAATATTTTCAATACTATGACCAATATTTTGTGAATATTTAAAGCCAATAGCATTATATAATCCTATATCTGCGATATAGAGCTTTGATGGATTATATATTTGCCTTTTTACTGAGTAATCAAAAAGATTAATGAAATAAAATAAATACACATCTTCAAAATATTGTAAATATTTCTTAACTGAAGTTATGCTTTTAATTTTTAAAAACTTTTTTATGGCATTAAAACTCTGAATGGTAGCAATGTTTGATATACAATAAAGTGCAAGTTCCCTTATTTCTTTACTATTTCTAATTTTATGTCTGGCAATAATATCACTGTATAGTATATCTCTGAAATAATTTTCTAATAGTATGGTGCTACCTGTTTTAGCAGCCTCAGGAAAACCTCCAATTTGCATATATTCGTGGAGCAGATGCTTGATAGTAGCGCGGGTTTCTGTTATATATACATCATTATCGTTAATATGTACATTTTTACATTTCAGGAATTCTTTGAAGGAAAAAGGGTAATTTACTATTTGTATATTTCTTCCCGTCAATGTTGTAGAAATATCGGATGATAAAAGTGAAGTATTTGAACCAGTTATAAAAAATTTACAATCTTCATTTTCATACATTCGGTTAACCCATCGTTCCCAGCCAGGAATACTTTGAATTTCATCAATAAAAAAATACTTTTTGCCGATAGGGTTTTCCAGTTCTAAATATAATTCATATAATACTGAAAAATCTGATAGAGTAAAATCAACACATCGTTCATCTTCAAAATTAAAATAGAACAAATTATGTATTGGTACATTATATTGTTTCATTAAATCTTTAGCTAGAAGTAATAGCAATGTTGATTTCCCAGACCTGCGTATACCCGTTATAAAAAGTATTTCTTTGGTATTCAAAAGAGGAGCAACTGTATATTGAATTTCGCGGGGGATGTATTCACCTATGTCAATTTTAGAGAAAAACCTCTTTTTATTTTCCAGTAATAATTCATGTAGTTTAGTTTTTTCCATTGATATATATTTGAAATGTTATATTTGATAGTATATATTACATTAGAAATGTAATAATATTGAATAAAATTGTCAAGTATTTTTCATGTAATGGCATGAATGCATGCCTGTTACATTGTTTATAGAATCAATTAATTCTATGTCGTTTTTAATACACTGATTATGAGAGCAGCAAGCGTATTGACTGCAACCAGCGTATAACCCGTTGGTAAATCCAGTATATACGAAATACCTATGGAAATCAGGTTAATGACTATGCCAGCAATCCATGCAGTAATAAGAATATGCCTTAGTTTCAATGATAATGCAATCATTACAGGTGAAAGAAGCAATGCAAATACTACCAGCACTCCGGCCAATTTAACAGAGCTGGTTACTGTAATGGCAAATAATGTAAAAAAAAGGAGATCGCGAAATTTTGTAGCAACACCCCTATACACGAAATTTTTAGTTTAGATTTGTGATAATGGTTATATATTAACCATTGACAGGAGGGGAGCGGGAGGCTACAGGATTGGCAATCAATAAAATGGGGAAGTTTTTGATGATACAATGTACATTAGTATATACTGAAAGATACTCAAATGCTGTTTGATCAATGGCGTCAAATGAATCAACCTGCTGGTATATGCAAACCGGGCAATTATGATGAGCGGAGGTATGAAAATGGACAGTACTGGCAAAGCTGCTGTATGATAACAAAAGAGTAATAAAAAGAATAAATGGATAGCTTGAAATTTTCATTTTCATGCTATTAACTATACTACAGGGTGATACTAATTTCAAAAAAATAATACTTTAGCTTATCCATCAGGTAAAATGCCGCGTTGCTTTGCCATTTGCATCATCTGCTCACCACTTGTTTTTGGTGGTATTCGTTTGTTGTCTTTTAATACAAGGTGTATGGCATCAGCAGGGCACTCTGAAACGCATAATCCGCATCCAATACATCTATCCTTATTAACGTATGCAAAATCGTTCATTTCAATTGCATCCATCTGACATATATCAGCACAACTTCCGCATGATGTACAGTTGTCATTTACTTCTGCAAAATAGTTTGAAAACACCATCTCGGCAGGTTTAGGAAATCGCTTTATAGATAATAACACCGCACAGCAATCGCCACAGCAACTGCACATACCTGCAGGGTTTTGTGCAGTGCCTGGCTGAGTTACCATGCCCTGTTTTTGTGCATTTTTTACGATAGCTATCGCCTCATCGGCACTTATCTTTCGTCCCAGATTATTTTCAATATAGTATTCAGCCATTGAACCAAACATAAGGCATGTTTCCATGGGTTTGTCGCATCCTTTCCCGAGGGTCTTTTTTTCTTTACGACATATACAATCAGCAACCGCTATACCATTAGCTTGCTGTATGATTGCAACAGCATCTTCAAAGGGTGCAACAGTGCTTTTTGATTCTATGGATTCATTTACCGGAATCGGATGCAAAAACATATTGGCATTTGTTGCAATTGCTTTTGCAAGTCCATCATCATAGTATTGTTCCAGTAATTCGGCAAGGTCTTTGGGTAATCGCTTTACCTGAAATTCAAAGATGCCGTGTATAAAGGGGATAGCGCCATATTTTGCAACTCCATCCTTTGTTTTTTTAAAAAGAAGCCCCCGCTTGACCATGTCCTCTAAATGGTTTTGTATTTCCTGTACAGGTTTTCCCATACGTGCAGCTATGCTTTCAGCAGGTTCAAGCATGGGCGATAGTTCCATGAAAAGTTTTGCATCGTCTTCAGAAAAAAGCTTTTTTAATATAGTAATTTCTATCTTTGATTGAGTTTCGGGAAATCCAAGCGAGTACATATCAAGACGTTTTTGCAGTGCAGAGTAGATATCACTCATAACAACCTCCGTTTGTCATGTATTGTCATGTAATGGAAACATTAAATTGGGGACATTCAAATAACGCTGTTATGTTCGTCAAATATATTTTTTTTGATTCCAAAAGTTTTGTTGTTATATTGGATGTTTAAATATTTATATTAGATATACATATTTTTAAAACAATTTATTGTTTTTATAACAACGGCTTTTTTAAGGACATGTTATGGTAATATTGATTTTGAATACAATGTAATATATTTGTCTCATTTAAAACCTTTATAACAACAAAACTGCCGCCTGTATAACCATCTTCAATTCTAAAGGGATTTTCATCATCAAAAAGTGTTTGTTTAAATTGAAAGTTAGAATAGCCCGCGTTAGTCATAAGATTAACGATTTCAGAAGTTGAAAAAAAGGTTGCATCCTTGAATTTGTAGCTGTATTTTGCCTTCATCATCCTTTGTTAATTCACATATTGAAGGCATTAAACCGTTTAAACGTTCATCCATGGAGCGGAGTGCCTTAAAATCAGCTATCGTAATAAAATCATACAGCAGCTTATATTGATTTTCAAGCTCAGATGTAACATTATATGAATTAAGAATTAATTCATATAGTCTATGTAACTGGTTTTTTGCTTCACTCTCAATGCAATGGCCATTTAAATAAAGTGTTATACATACAGTGCTCATATTTAACTCATATCAATGATCACAAACATTAGCACCAACTTTTAGTTTCCCTGCTAAATAATCGTTTACAATGGCATCAGGGTCAGTACCTTCAATACCTATGACAACATGTACATGTTGTTCTTCAAATAATGACATGGCTCTTTGTCCAATGCCACCTGCTAAAATACATGTAGCTCCCTTTTCAGAAAGCCATCGTGGAAGAAGACCTGGTTGGTGAGGCGGTGCAGGAATTTCTTCTTTTTTCACAATAGATTTAGTATTTTCATCAATATCATACATTGCAAATTTATTGCAATGTCCAAAATGTAATGAAAAAATATTGTCCTGTGTTAACGGTACAGCTATTAGCATATGCATTTCTCCTTTTATACAGTTATTGATTGCAGTAAACTGCTGATTATTTCTTCAAAATGCTTTTGAGATGCGGTAGCATTACTGTTTGCTGACTGTGCAAATGGCCTGCCGGCATCACTGTTTTCCACAATAAGAGGATCAATAGGGATGCTCCCTAAAAAGGGTACTCCCATCTCCTGTGAAATTTCACTGCCGCCACTTTTCCTGAATATGAATGTTTCTTTTCCACAATGGGGGCATACAAATCCGCTCATATTTTCCACAACACCTAATACCGGTATATTAAGCTTATGACAAAAGGTAATTGATTTTTTTACATCGATGGTTGAAACATTTTGTGGTGTTGTGACTATGACAGCACCAGTAGGATTTTTAACAAGCTGTGCAACAGATAATGGTTCATCACCGGTTCCCGGAGGGGAATCAATAATAAGGAAATCAAGTTCATCCCATTCAACATCAGATAAAAATTGTTTTATTAAATTGTATTTTAATGGTCCTCGCCATATAACAGCTTCTTTATTGTCGGGTAGCATAAAACCTGCTGATATAACTTTAAGATAGTCATTATATTGTATAGGGATAATTGTATTATGGTTTGTTGCCTGCAAACCCAATTTTTCTATGCCCAGAAGTGTTGGAACACTTGGGCCATGAATATCAATATCAAGCAAACCCGTTTTTAATTTTCGCGATGCAAGCGCTACGGCACAGTTTGTTGCAATAGTACTTTTCCCAACTCCACCTTTACCAGATAAAACCAGAATGGTGTGCTTAATCTTGTTCAGGTTTTCCTCTAATTTCAACTCTTCATCAACTTCAATAGCCTGTTTATCATTCATACCCGGTTTCACCGCATTGGATTTTGAATTTTTATTATTACCAAACATCATAACCTCCTGCAATCATGTTATTTAACCAATTTTTTATACGGCCAGCATACAATTCCACCATCTAAAAATTTTACATTTCTAAAACCAGCACCTTCAAGAATTCTTTGTGCCTCATATCCTCGTAATGATATTTTACAAAAAGTTATTATTTCTTTTGATTTATCAAGCTGATGCAGGGATTCTCGCAATTTACCTAATGGAATTAGTTTTACCCGGACATCATCAATTCTAATCTCTTCATATTCCTGAGGTGAACGAACATCAAGTAAAATAAAATCTTCATTATTGCCCATTTTCTTTTTAACTTCAACTGGTGAAATGGATTTAGTAATGCCATCTAACTTATTTAGTGCTATGTATGCAGTCATAATAATATTATCTATTGCAGGAGAAAATGGAGGTGCGTAAGCTAAATCGTAATTTGCTATGTCATCTATGGTTGCCTTATTTGTTATTGTTGTAATAACCACTTCAATGCGTTTAGCAACATCACCGGGTCCAACTATTTGAGCACCAAGCAATGTACGGCTTTTTTTATCAACAATTAACTTAATAATAATTAATTTTGCATCGGGATAAAAATGTGCTTTATCCTGTGAAGGATTAAGTACTGTAATAAAATCATAACCTCCATCTCTGGCTTGTTCCTCAGAAAGTCCGGTGCGGGCAACATTCATGGTAAATACCTTGCAAATAGCCGTACCCAATACACCTTTAAACGTTGATTCTTTTCCACAAATATTGTTTGCAATAACTCTCCCATGTTTATTGGCTGTTGAACCCATAGGAGCATAGATTGGTTTCCCTGAAACCAAATGTATATTCTCAACACAATCACCACCAGCGTAAATATCAGGATCAGATGTACATAAAAATTCATTAACAGCAATGGCACCTGTTGTACCTATAGTAATGCCAGCTTGTTTTGCTAAGGTTATATTTGGTTTTGTACCAATGGCAATCAATACCAAATCCGAGGGCACTTCCGTTTTATTTGTTTTTACGCTTCTTACATTACCCTGATCATCGCCCTTAATTTCTACTACTGCATCGTTAAGTAATACAGTAACATTATTGGCTTGTAATTCGTTATGAACGTGATAGGCCATTTCAGGATCAAGAAGTGCAGGGAGTACCCTATCCATTTTTTCAATAATGGTTACGTTCATCCCCTGTTTAACAAAAGATTCGCAAACTTCAATTCCTATCAACCCTCCTCCAATGATAACGGCATTTTTGCCTTTTAAATTTTTTTCCTCATCATGAATTTTTCGTGCATCGTCAATAGTTGAAAGGAAATGTACTCCTTTTAAATCAATACCTTTAATTTGGGGTATAAATGGTGTGCCCCCCACGGCTAACACTAATTTGTCATATTCAATATCTATGGATTTACCTGATAGCGTATGTACCGCTTTTATTGTTTTTTTGTTTCGGTCAATTGATTCAACCAGCGTTTGATTCAAAACGGTAATATCTTTCGTCATTTTAAAAAAATGAGTATCCCTCACAACCCCTGCTGCTGTGCTCATCAGTTCTTTATAATCATGCACCTCGCCTGAAAGATAAAAAGGCAATCCGCACCCGGCATACGATAAAAGTTCGCCTTTTTCAATGATTGTTACCTCTGCATCAGGAAGCAGTCGCTTAATTCGTGAAGCTGTTTTTGGTCCGCAGGCAACTCCACCAACAATAACAACTCTTAATTTTTTTCCCAGCATTATATAAACTCCTTTTAGTATTTAATGTACCTGTTAGGGTGTTGATATTCCTTTTTTTATGAAAACAATTTTACCTGTAAAGAATCCCATATCTCCTGAATAGCTTGTGAAGCATTGCCCTTAGAAAATTCAACAATTGTTTTACCTGCTATCTGTGCCTTCACAAAATCAGTATCAAGCGGAATTTTACCAATTACTTTTACTGAATATTTATTGCACAACAATATAATTTCATCAGTATTTTTTATTGATATATCGTACTTATTTATACTAATTTTATCTTCTTTATGGATCAGATTACTATATTATATAGAAATAAAGGATAGATTGCCCTGTGAAAAAAGAACACTTTAGAATGCAAATAGTGTATAATTTAATTTTCTGGAAGGATTTTACCATATACTTCATCTACAAGGTTTCGTATAAGAATATCGCATTAAATTAATAATGTAACTATAAAATATAATGATCGTATGAAAAAAATGTATGAGTTAATGAGTTAATGAGTTAATGAGTTAATGAAATAATAACCATACAAATAGTTAAATCTCCAGATTAATCGCAAATTTTTGTTTTTTTATTCAGCAATGCCATTTTCATTATAGTCATTAAAATCGTCTGGAGAAATACTATCGTTATTATAGCTATCATCTGATTCTTCGGTATTATCATTCATATTGTTACTTTTATCTGAATTATCAATGGATTCATCGTCTTGCTGCTGTTCAGTGTCTTTATTCTGTAACGATTCTTCGCGTTTTTGCTGCTCCTGTTTGTGCTTTACATATAATTTGTTGAGTTTTGCAGTGATGTCTTTGTCATCGATAGTATTATTAGACGATATAATGATTGCGCATAGATTTTGCAATATCAATGATGCCGGTACTTCAATAAAATATTGCTGACCCACCTTGTAAGGATTAAGATACATAGTTTTTGGCGATTCGTTGTACGTTATAAGGTGCACATGTTTTGGTTTGAGCGAGCCGGCTACAATAATTTTGTAATTGATAGAAGAAAAAACAGCATCGGTTAAACCAGAAGACAATTCTTCATCTTTTTTATTTGCTTGAAATTCATTATTGTCATATATCAAAATATATTGATTTTTATTATCCTTATACGGGATGATTGTATTAAGATTATTATCTGTTGCAGAGTCTTTATAATATTTCAATTGATTTTCTTTGATCGTTGCAGTTAATTCAAATCCCTTTTTAAAATCTGTTGAAATCTGCGTAAAGGCAAAATTGACACCCTGATAAAGTTTTGTGATATTATTTTTAGTAAAAGTATCATCCAATTCTTTATTGTTTACCATGCCGGTTATTACTCTGAATTGAATAAATACTGTTTTGTCGTTACGAGGCTCAATGTAATGTATCACATCAAAGCATGCAACGGTGCACAGCATTATGGCAGTTAAAAGCAAATAAATAAATTTTTTCATATATTCACCAGTTTTTATAAAATTGTAACGCTTGTAGATACAATGAAGCAGTATAATTTTTAATAACACTAACCTGACTGCATGTCAACAAATTATATTCTTCTTAAGAAATAAGCCTTTCATGGACAACGCAAAAAAAGGTGCATTGGTTATATTGGCACCATGCTGGATGAGGCAGTTTTAAAAATAATACAAATATTTTTGTGATAGGGCATGCTCATCATTCAGCAGTGCGGTCAGCAGTTGTTGAATCTGTGCTGTCATGGTGCCTGGTGCAGGTGTAAACGCAATATCATCAATCGATGCAATAGGCAGTATGTTGTCAATGCTTCCCGAAAAGAATGCTTCGGTATAATGTTTCATATCATTTACATGGATATCGCATTCCTCATAATTAAACTTTTCATATCGCAGCATGTCAAGAATAATCATCCGCGTAATCCCCGGCATTATGGACTGCAGGGTAGGTGTATGGATACTATCGCCCATAACAAAAAAAATATTAGACGTTGCAGCTTCAGCAATGTTGCCGCCGGTATCAACTAAAATAGCATCAGTAAATCCCTTTCTGGTTGCTTCCATCTGAGCAAGGTAACCGTTGACATAATTGCCCGCAATCTTTGCATGCACCGGTACTGTAGCAGCATCTAATTTTTTATACGAGCTTATACATGCACGGGCAGGTTTTAAAAGTTGTTCCCTGGTGAACGGCAGCTTTTCATAATCCATACAAAAGATGGCGCATGAAATGCTGGTGTTGTGCGGTATAATAGAAAGTTCTATGTCATCATAATAGGCAAAAAATTTCACAAGCCCGTTTGTCACATTATTTGCCTTTGTACAGCTCATAATTCCTGCAACAATTTCTTCATTGGAATAGGGAAGGTTCAGGTACATAGCATGCGCACTGTTTGTAAAGCGTTCTAAATGCTGGTGTATGGCAAGCAGTGCAGTGCCCCTGTTATTAGTAACTATCTCCAGAACCTCAAATATTGCTGTACCCCGGCCAAAGCTGTGCGAGAGCAATGAAACATGCGCGTCATGTATATTACATAATCTACCATTAAGCCAGCATTGCATTTTGGTACCATCCTTTACTGCACATCACAACTATGTACAACCATGAAAAGTATTACCTATATTCAAAAAATAATTTTACTATGTGCGATAGTTATTGTTTATGTAAACATTTTTTCTTAATAGCTGGCAAAAATTGTTAATATACTATCAGAATACCTGCTTTCACTGACTGAGTTTTAACAATTACGTATAATATTTTTTTCATTATTGCATTTGCTATTTTGAAAAAGTGTAGAAAATGAGATTGAGTGTGTGCAATACTGTTTTCATACTTTTAACATTTCATCAATTGTAATAAGGATGTGTACAATATGAACAATAAAGAAAATAACTCTTTATCAAATAATGCTAAACATGAGAAAAAAATTGTTAAACATAGTATATTTGTTAGGAATATTAAACAACACTATCAATAAAGCAAAAGCTGCAATGAAATATCACCAGTTGTCACTGAAACTTATCCAGATAAGGATTGCAGAGATGCAAGCTAAATATTTATGCATGACACCTTTTTACAAAAAGCCTTCTTTACCCAGGGATATTGTGGTACGCCTGACCGAAAGATGTTTTTTACATTGTGCTTTTTGTGCACAGGGGAAAGAGGGTGGTAGGGTCGATCGCAAAAATTTAAAAGAACCACCAATACAATTTGACACCTTGAAAAAAATTATTGATGAAACTGCCAGGTGGAAAATAAAACCTTTTTATAAATTTACAGGTGGTGAACCACTTACCATGGGTACTCCTTGTGCTTAAAATATGATTATACTCTATTAACCATAGTATTAAAATGCTATGGTGATGCTGCACTATTACACTATTATAAGTAAATCGGTTGAAGTACTCTATAGAAGCATTGCTCACCACCAATTTTCCTGAATACTTTGTTGTACTATAAAATCAAAATATGCATCAATGCATTACAAATATTACAACATGACAATTGGTTGATATAGCTTTTGAAATTGAATAATAGTAATGTCAAGCAATAATTTTTTCCATAAATAAATTGATAAAGTTTTTAATACTTTTTCGATGAGGGATACAAAAAAATTTTTTTCAGTATTTATAAAGAATGAAAAAAATCTTGACAAAAAAATGATTATCATTAATATGAGTGACTACTCACTCATATTAATGAAAGGGATATTTTTGCCGATAGTTTTTATGAGTAACTATCGAACAATATAAAAGAAGGAGGGTAAACATTATCTTTGAGAATATTCTATATATCGATAACGATATAATGATTGACGGATGTAAAAAAGCATGCTATAATGCTTAAAAAATACACATATATTAATAAGGGACTTTTGTTATGATTAAACGGAGGCGTATCCATGTTACAGTACAATGTAAAGAATGAGTACGAGCTTATTGCCAAACATTGCCCACGATGTCAGGCGCTTGTTATGGCAGCGGTTGTAAAAACACTTAAAGGTGAAGTTTTAAAGTATAAGGACATCCGCTGTTCAAATTGTGATTGGCAAAGCCCGCTCACTCAGCTAAAAAGTTGTTGAAAAAAATACAGTGATTAGAGTAATAGCACTGCCATGGTGATAACATCGTATTGTGTCGATGTATTGACATAATTTTGCATATGGATCATGGACACAAATGATGTAAACCCTGTAAAAATACTATTAGAGGTAAACCTATGGCAGTGGAACAGACGTTGATTATAATTAAACCTGATGGTCTTGTTAAGTCATTGACAGGAAATATCTTAACCCGCCTTTCTGAAGCAAAATTAAAGATAGTTGGTGCCAAAGCCTTGAAGGTTAGCAGAGAGTTAGCTGAAAAACACTATGAGCATTTAAAAGGAAAACCTTTTTTTGAAGAGTTAATACAGTACATCATGGGCGAGTTGCATAAAACCAATCGTGTTGTTGCATTTGTGTATGAAGGTGACAATGCAATTCAGAAGGTAAGGGATATCGTTGGTGATACCAATCCCGAAAATGCAAATCCCGTAACGATACGGGGTGCGTATGGACGAATTACAACAAGCGGTGTATTTGAAAACGTAGTGCATGCTTCTTCCAGCCCGGAGGATGCTGAAAAGGAGATAAAATTATGGTTTGAACCGGATGAGCTTGTTACTACCATATATCCGGTAAAAAAAATAACATTAGAAAAAGTTTCTAAATTAGTATGGGAGTAATGATATGCTGATCATTATGTTAGGAGCACCAGGCGCAGGCAAGGGGACTATCGCCAGGATGCTTGTTGAAAAATTTGGTATTGTGCAGATTTCTACGGGTGATATGTTACGTCAGGCAGTGAATGAAGGGACACCGGTTGGCAAAAAGGCTCTGGAATTTATGAACTCTGGAAAACTTGTTCCTGATGATGTCATTATGGCTATTATTGAAGAGCGCATTGCACAACCCGACTGTGCACAGGGATTTATCTTTGATGGCTTTCCGCGTACCATTCCGCAGGCACATGCACTTGAATCACTGCTTACAAAAAAAAATATGACAGTGGATGCCATCGTTAATCTGGAAGTGCCCGAAGAAGTGGTGCTGAAGCGGTTAACCAGCCGGCGCACCTGCTCAAACCCCCATTGTCAGGCAATCTATAATATCTATACCATGCCGCCAAAAAAAGAAGGTATTTGCGATAAATGCGGCAGTAGCTTAATACAACGTGATGATGAAACTGAAGAGGCTATTAAGGTGCGCCTTGATACCTACTATGAAAAGACACAGCCATTGATTGATTACTACTGTAAACATAAAGCATATTTTGCAGTTTCCTCACTGGACGCTCATGAAACATTTGATGCAATTGTTCAACGTTTGCAAAAGTAACAAAAAGTTCTTTACAAACATACAAATCATTTTTGATATAACTATTCCATGATGTATGGTTGAGACGCTTTATAGGTGCATTTCTGTACTATTTGGTAGTATACATGGAGAGATGCCTGAGAGGTCGAAAGGGGCGGTCTCGAAAACCGTTGAGGGCTTATGCCTTCCGAGGGTTCGAATCCCTCTCTCTCCGAAACTATAATAGTATCTGGTATAATTAAATGTATTGACATCATCCTGCAAAGCACCTATATTTTAAGCGATAGTTGTTAAAGGAAGAGCAGGGTGATAGTTAATGGCAAGGTATACTGTTGCATCAATGATAATCTTTTCTGTATTATTGTCATCTTCATATATTGCTGCTAAAGATATTCCTTATACATTAGATGATAGAGACAGGCTTATCAGGCTTGAAGAAGGTTTAAAAGAAGGTTAAAAGGGAGTCAATCAACGAATAGATAGCCTTGAAAAACGGGTAGATGGATTGCAGGGTTTGATGTATGTTGTTATAGGAACTATCATTGCACAATCGTTAGCAGTAGTGGGATTTTCGCTGTGGGACAAACGAACATTCTATCATCTGTTGTTAATAAAACAAATGAATTAAGGAGTATATTGAAACTGCACATAAAGAAACAAAAGAATTAAAAGAAAGAGAACTTGCACTTGAAAATGCAATACGGGAATATGCCAAACACGAACCCAAACTGTATGAGGTGTTAAAGTCTTTGAGGTTTTATTATGATAATTTTAGTATTGCGTTGCTCATTCAATATGCAGTTACCTCATTTATTAATGTAAAAAAGCTGTAGAACTCATCAATGTATATATAGTATATATAATACTGGCAAATCTTTAGATAAAGTTTTTAATGAAGTGTTCAGCCATGAGCAAAAACATTGCCATACATTATGATACGCATATTACCGTATTTCAATGAAATCTTAATTGACATCGTTGATTATATTTTTTTAATGCTCAATAATATTGTTTTCAATTATGCTTAAAATAGGTTATAATCTGTTGCTGGAGAGATGTCTGAGAGGCCGAAAGAGCACGGTTGGAAACCGTGTGTAGCTTAACGCTACCGGGGGTTCGAATCCCCCTCTCTCCGAAATAATAATACAATAAAGGTATCTATGTCATATCAGGTAATTGCACGAAAGTGGCGCCCGCAAACCTACAGCGATGTTGTTGCACAGGAACATGTTTCCCGAACTATTGCTAACAGCATAAGCAAAGGCAGGATATCCCATGCTTATTTGTTTGCAGGTCCCCGAGGTGTTGGCAAAACAACCATGGCACGCATTGTAGCCAAATCGCTCAATTGCATCAATGGCCCAACCGACAATCCCTGTGGAGTGTGCGAATTTTGTACAGAAATAAAAAACGGAAATTCATTTGATGTCATAGAAATAGATGGAGCATCCAATACTGGTGTTGAAAACATTCGTGAGCTTCGCGAAAATATTCATTCTGCTCCATTGAAGTCGCGTTATAAGGTATACATCATAGATGAAGTGCACATGCTGTCAAAGTCAGCGTTTAATGCATTGTTAAAAACCCTTGAAGAACCGCCCGCACATGTTGTATTTATCTTTGCAACTACCGAGATACAACAAATACCCGAAACCATTTTATCGCGCTGTCAAAAGTTTATTTTTAAACGCATCCCTGTTGCAAGCATTGTTGCACAGCTTTTAAAAATAGCTGAGAAAGAAGGCTATGCTATTGACAATAAGTCGTTATTTCACATAGCGCGTGCAGGTAGCGGTTCAATGCGTGATGCTCAGTCGCTTCTTGATCAGGTTATCTCATTTGGTGGTAACGAAATTACCGAGCAGGATGTGTTGTTGTTTTTAGGAATTGTTTCACTGCAGCAGTATTGTGATTGCATCCATATTATTCTAAAAAAAGAAACTGCTCTGCTCATTGATTTTGTAGAAAGCATCATTTCTTCAGGTGTTGATATTGCACGGTTTGTTGCAGGGTTTGCTGATGTCGTATATGCTATGCGATTATCCAAACTTGCTGATATCTCCCCAATATTAGGATATTCTGATGAGGAAACGGCACTGTTAACAAAAACTGCTGAAAGCCTGCATGACGAGCAGTTAAGCCTGTTTTACACCATGTTATTGGACTGTCAAAATCAGTTACGCTTTACAGGGAATGAAAGGGCAGTGGTTGAGATGTTTTTGATTGATATCATGAAGATGTTACAGCGTCCAACGCTTGCCACAATACTGCAGCAACTGGATACCGCAAGCCCTGAGCCGGTGCAAAAAAAAAAATATAGAGAATCATGTACCGAAGAAAGCTACAATTGAAAATAAGGATGAAAGTAAAGAAGCACTGGATAAAGAACCTGCCGATGATGATACAAAGACCATAATGCATGCATGGACTCAGATGCTGCACGACTGGCGCAATGCACGGCAGTACCTATTTTTTAAACTGACCAATGTCAGAACAGCGTATGTAAATGGACAATTGGTACTTTCGGTTATGGGCGATAGTTCCAACGGATTTTACAAACAGTTGTTATCACAGGAGGAGATAAAACTTATTGAGCAGGAGCTGCATAACCGCAGTAAACGAAACGTATCAATAAAAATCAAATCTGGAGAAGACAATACGCCGCCTCCTGACGCAGTGATGCTGCCACATGCTGAAGATCCTGAAAAGCCGCATCCATTAGCAGAACAGATTAAAACCATGTTTGATGGTGAGATTATAAAATAGTAGAGGTAAACACTATGAATTTTAAAGATGTTGGACAATTGATGAAAGCACAGAGCGAGTTAAAAAAAATTCAGAAAAGGCTTAAAAAAAACGAAATTACCGCTTCATCACGCGATGAAATGGTGAAGGCAACGGTCAATGGTGACTATGAACTGGTTTCCATTGCTATTGATGAAGAAAAATGTAAAGGCAGCAGTATTAAAACATTGGAACGAAATATCACTGAAGCGGTGAATAAAGCAATTGCTGATGCAAAAGAATTTTCATCTCAAGAGATGATGAAGATATCAGGCGAGATGGATATTTTTGGTATGGCAAATGAACTTAAAAAGTTTATAAAGTAGCATGAATCTGCCTTCAAAATATTTAGAACAATGTATCAATGAGCTGTCAAAATTACCGGGTATTGGCGTGAAGAGTGCGTCGCGCATTGCATTCTATTTACTGAAAGTTCCTAAACCTAATGTTGATACATTGCTGACAACTATCGCCCAGTTAAAAAATAATATGCAATACTGTAAACAGTGTGGAGGCATATCTGATGCTGATATCTGCACCATATGCAGTGACAATGAGCGTGATAGAACACTTTTATGTGTGGTTGAAGAACCTGAGGATATGCTGAGTATTGAAAAATCGGGTGCCTTTAATGGTTTGTACCATGTACTGGGTGGAGTTATTTCGCCTCTTGACGGTGTTGGGCCGGAAGAGCTTTCAATCAACAAGCTTGTTGACAGATGCAAACAGGGTGTGAACGAGGTTATTATTGCCACCAATCCAACAATAGAAGGAGATGCAACAGCGCTGTATATTGCATCCCTTCTGAAACCGATGAACATCAAGGTTATGCGTATTGCGCATGGCTTGCCGGTTGGCTCTGATTTAGAATTTGTTGACGCACCCACACTTGCAAAATCCATCACCGGACGAAGGGAGATGTAACCTATTTTCTACCGCTTACCTCAAAAACAACAGGAATTCCCTGCCAGTTAAGTTCATCCTGCAATGTTTTTTCTAAAAATCTATATACATCTTTTCGGAAGAGTTCTGGTTTGTTGACAAAAAGCCGTATAACCGGTGGAGAAATATTGGTTTGCGTTGCATAGTATATCTTAAGATCTCCACCAAGGAGTGGCATGGCATGCTTTTTCTGAATATTTTCTATAATTACATTTATTGCAGACGTTTCAGTTTTATGGTGTGCTCTGTTGTTGACATCTAAAGCTGTTAAAAGCAATTTATGTATTCTAAGCTTATGCAATGCTGAAATGGAAATAATAGGGAAATCAGCTGCGCGATAGTATTTGAAAATCATTCTATCCTTGAATGATTCAAAGGTTGTATGATCTTTTGGTATACTATCCCATTTGTTAATTGCAAGTATTGTTGGTTTGTGTGCTTCCATGATAATATCAGCTATTTTTTTATCAGTTTCGGTTATACCACTTGTTCCATCTAAAAGATGGATTACTACATCACTTTTCTGAATAGCTTCTCTGGCACGGACAATGGCGTAGTATTCTATTGAATTATCAATACGGCTTTGTCGTCGTATCCCCGCTGTATCAATAATCATGATGTTTTTACCTTGAAATCTGAAAATTTCGTCAATGCTATCACGTGTGGTACCGGGAATGTCTGATACCACTGCACGCTGATATCCTAAAAATGCATTTAATAATGTTGATTTCCCTGAGTTTGGACGTCCTACAAGAGCTATTTTACAATCAATTTCAATGATTTTTTTCCTCTTATGCGGCAGAGATTCAACTATAGTGTGAAGGAGTAGATCAATGTTGCGGCGGTTTAATGCAGAAATGGGCAGAAATTCCTGAGCCAATTCGTAAAAATTAGAGAGACATTCCATATCGTTATTGGTATCTATCTTATTAATGGCAACAATATATGGTTTATTAAATTTACGGATGAGTTCTACCAGTTCAAAATCATAAGAAGCGATATCCGGTTTTTCCAGTAATAACACAAATACATCCGTAGAATGGAGATGTTGCAATGCCATCTGCTTAATTTCCTCGGATAGTGTACTATTGGCATTTAGATCAAGCCCCGGGGTGTCATTGATGATGAATGTTGCTTCATTATAGTTCACAAAATATGAAACAACATCACGGGTAAGTCCGGGCTGTTCATCAACAATTGCCTTGCGTTGTTTGATAATTGCATTAAAAAGGGTTGATTTCCCAACATTTTGCCGCCCAATTATTGAAACGACAGGTATATCCTTCACAGTATCCCTCTTACTATAATGATTGTTGCCAATCATAATGATTTCAAGCATAATTATTGATAGTAGCGACAGTACTACAGATTGTTTCTACTACTGATGAATATATGTATGGTGTCAATAGATATTTATTGATATGGAAATTAATTTCTAATGTTTTCATGAATATAGATCGATTGATACATTAATAAAATAAAAGTAATATTTATAAAAAATGATGTTAAAAAAAAATTAATATTTTCATATATCAAAATCATTTTTTTGTTGCAATATTAAAATATATATGTTATATGATCATGATCAGGCTTAATTGTTTACTTTTTAATCATGCGCCATGCATGTAAAAAATTTTAAATCGAGGTGGTGTAATCGATGGAACAAAAAAAGTCATTAAAACAGCTTCAGGCTGAAGAAGTACGAAAGAAAGACAAGGTTAAAAAGTTAAATCTTGAGCTTAATGCTTTGAAAAAAGACTTACAAGCATTAGCAAAAAGTATTTTATCTGCAAAAAAACTGGAAGCAGAAAAGAAAAAAGCTGCACCAAAATCAAAGAAGCCTGCTAAGAAGAAATAAGTTTTTTGATATTACCTAATCATTAATATTATTAAAGAGGTGGTTATCCACCTCTTTGTTTATAAAAAATTTTAATGTTTTATGGTGAAGTAAATATATAAAATTTTCGATAAAAAATATAGCATAAACCAATTGTTCTGTGTATTGAGGGTAATTTGAAGGAATATAAACAAAGAAAATCTCGAAATTTTGAGAATGTAGCAACCTTAGATGATGTTATGGAGTTGTTGAAAGATGAACAATTCCAGAAAAAATTAATGATTAAATTTACCCTTGATAAAACATCAATTGAAATTAATGAATTTATAGATAATAGAACAATAATGCTTGTTACTGATCCAGATTATGTTCCTGTACAAAATAAAATTATTTTGTATGGGCTTGCCGATAGGTATTTAGAGATTGAATGTGATGTTATAGAGGTAGCAGGACCGGGATATTTTAAATGTAAAATTGTGAGTGCACGCAAGGCAGCGCATGGTAGACGTGATCTTCGCTTCAAATTAAATATTGAGAAGGTTGTTGCCACCAATTTCAGGGTTTCCAAACATACTATTGATATTCGTAATTATAGTATTCCTACAGGTATAAAAGTTATCGTTGAACAATTTGAAAATCAAATTTCAAAAAATGCTGATATAGTAAAGGTTGATATACTGGATGACAGGGACCCATTGCTTGCACATATCAGAAAAACAAAATCAACCTTTTATATAGAAGATCTTAATGATCCATCTACCTTTGCTCCAGTCAATGATGCGTTTATTAATATAAATGATGTTTTTCAGGATCAAACAGCACAATTTGTAAAAAAATTAACTGACAGTGGTTATAAATCAATTATTATATCTCCGGTTATTTACATAGAGAACGATGAACGTCTCATTCCATTTGCATTTATACAATATATATCAAAAGAAAATACATTTTCTATGGATAAGGTACTTGAGGTTCAGGATTTAGCCTATAAGCTTGTTGATAGGATTAGAGATGCAAACACATTGATGATTGCAGTACATCAGGAGATAGTAGATATCAGCCGCGGTGGGGCAAAATTAAGGATTACCGATAGTAACTTGAAGAAGTATATACTGAAATCAAAAGGGTTTATATTTGACATTGTATTTAAACTGCAGGCACCCATCACAATATATGGAGATATCCGCTATACCTACCTTGATAATGATGATAATGTCATTGTCGGCGTGGATTTTGCCGGAAATTCCTCCCGGAAGGACGAGATGAAGCGGTTTTATTCAATAATTCAGCCCATGGAGAATGAATACAGAAACCGTCTCATTAAAGAAATGCGTCAAAAGAAAAAAGATCAGTAACAATAGTATAAAGCCTACTTATTTTTTAATTCCCTCATTATTTCTGCATCGGATTTTCGTGAATAAAATGGCACAACCTGATGGTAATCAGCATATTTTTGAGGATTGTCAGTATAAAGATTTTCTATCATGGCAACCATAGCTTCAGGTTGAGGTAAAAAACCGGGTAAAAAAGTAATATTTTTTATTAACGCTGTCATTTCATTGTTATATTTCAGCGCACCATCACCAATGGCAATGATGTGTTTGCTGGTATCAATCTCGCAAAGATGGCGTACAGGATAGTCGCCAGGGGGTATTACCACCTGGGGCAATTTGCCCTGTTGTATACGGTAGCGAGCTGCAAACACCCGTGATTTCTTTGCATCAAATGCTACAATACAATCCACATTATCAGTAACTATCGAACAGGCATACAACATCTGTGTATGAATACCAACCAGCGGTACTTCCAGAATTTGTGCAAGCATGCGGGCAGTAGTAACGGCAATGCGGATGCCGGTGAATGAACCCGGTCCAATCCCTACCGCAATGCAATTAATGTCATGAATAGTTATGCCAAGCTCTTTGCATGCATCATCTATGGATGAAAATAATGTTACTGAATGTGAATTTTGAGTTGTACTGCTTTTATCAGCTATTGTGCCTTCATACCGTATAGCTACAATCTCAATGCTTGTTGCTGTATCAAGGATCAGGATGTTCAATGGTAATCTTCCTCCTGTTTTTGCCAGTATATGAAAGCCTGATGATGAATATATCGTTGGAGAGTCTTTTCATAGCTCGTTCTGCCCATTCAATGACGGATACACCATCACCGTACCAGTATTCTTCAAAAAATAAATTTTCCAGCTCTGAATCATCAGATATTCTATAAAGGTCAAAATGATACAACGGTATTGCAGCTTCATACACTTCAAGCAGGGTAAATGTTGGACTGGTGATTTCTTCATTTATGCCAAGCCCTTTCGCTATTCCCTTTGCAAGTATAGTTTTTCCCGTTCCCAGATCGCCAATTAAGCAAAAAATATCACCTTTTTTTGCTTTTTTGCCTAATTCATAGCCAACAGCAAATGTTTCTTCCTGTGAGCTGGTAGTATAGTGTACCTGTTTCATACTATTTTACGGTATTATATGCTCTATCGCAAGTGTATTGAGCCTGGTAATAAAATCTTTGATATGTATGGGCAAGTCAACATAAAATTGCAAGGGTTGTTTGGTAATGGGGTGTTCAAACTGCAGGTGGGTAGCAGCAAGCAGCATATAGGGCACCCTGTATTTTTCCCACTTTTTAGAATAAAGCTGGTCACCAACTATGGGAAGTCCAATTGAAGCTAAATGTACCCGTATCTGATGGGTGCGTCCAGTATGGATTTGCAATTCTAATCGCGAAAAAACACCATTGGCGGTATGCCATATCTCCTTACAGGTATACTGTGTCAGCGCTTCTTTGCCATCGTCACGCACAGCCATTTTATGTCCATATTTTGGATGGCGATCAATTGCTTTATTGATAAGCCCCGATACTTCATTGGGTTTACCGATAACTATCGCCTCATATTTTTTTATAACCGTTCGCTGCTGAAATGCTTTTGATGCAATAGTATGGGCAGTATCATTCCTGGCAATAATCATCAAACCCTCAGTATCTTTATCAAGGCGGTGAACAATGCCAGGCCGTTCAACACCGCCAATGGATGATAATCCTTTGAAATGGTAAAGAAGAGCATTCACCAGCGTATGCTCAACATTGCCAGCTCCGGGATGTACCACCATGCCTGCTGGTTTGTAAATGACCGCAATATCGTTATCTTCAAATAGAATGGTCAGGGGGATGTCCTGAGGTTGTAATGATGTTTTTTCAGGTTTGGGTATAGCTATGGTAATTTCCTGTTGGTGTTTAACTTTATAATTTTGTTTTACAGAATTTCCATTGACGGTAATGTTGCCACCTTTTAAGAGCTTTTGTATAAAACTGCGCGAAAGTTTCCCCTCAAGCGCGTTGAATATGAACACGTCAATACGTGTATTGCTATATTCATCGGGGACGGTAAGCGTAATAGTTTTTTTATCATCCATAAAAAAGCCTTGAAATACTAAAGCATTGTAATAATAATGTTAAACAAACGGTCAAATCATTTTTTTCTGAGGACAATAGTGATAGAACTATCGCACAACAATTATAGTAGCGTATTGCAAAGCAAGCTGTACAATGTAACAAAACATCCCTATCATTTTGCAAGTTTTATTGCTATCTGGTATTATGTTGAGCTTTTGTATATGATGAGTATAGCAGTTTTTATGTATCCGCCAATGTTAATTGCAATTGTGGCGATAGTTACTGGTATAGCGCTTAGCTTTCATATTATAAAGCTTTATAGCGGCAATGATTTTAGTTGCTCTTTGCAGTTGCTCTTGATGGACATTCATATCGCATTTTCAATAGGAACGATAGCTACCTTACTTCTTTCAAACGTAGGATGGTATATACTGCTTTTTACCTTAATACGCGCAATTGTAGCCTTATGCGAAGTGGTTTGTGTTTATGCTATGACCAATAATAAAACATGATACTGATACAACTTTATTATTTGACGAAACAAATACAATACGCATTAATGGATTTTGCTAAAAGGTTTAGTTGTTCATGAGGGGGTATATATGTATGAATTTCGTGAAGCACTGTTAAGTGATATTGACGATGTTGTTACTATAAGGATGAAGATGCTTTTTGAATTGGGTAAATTGGAAACTGAAGATGGAACGCGGAAGCTTCGCTCACTTACCAGGGATTTTTTTATTCGCAAATTTCAGACAGGAGAATTTAAGGTTTTTTGTGCTGTGACAGATGAAACAATTATTGCTACAACGGGTATTCAGTTTTTAGATCGCCCTCCATTATATGAAAATCCACATGGTATTGAAGCGTATATTATGAATGTGTATACTGAACCGGATTATAGAGGTAAGGGTGTAGCATCTAAATTGCTGGATACAGTCATCAATTATGCAAAAGAACGAAAAGCAGGCCGGATATTGCTTCATGCAATTGGCAAAGATAAACGTATTTATGAAAAAAAAGGCTTTACATCAACTACCGATGAGATGCAGTTGATTTTAACATAT
>Ga0208196_1000995_pt1 | contig 33016 bp, 26 predicted proteins | sample AD_JPNNA7_MetaG_FD_184443 | JGI IMG/M metagenome (GOLD analysis project Ga0208196, IMG submission 184443) | Active sludge microbial communities of municipal wastewater-treating anaerobic digesters from Japan - AD_JPNNA7_MetaG (SPAdes) (version 2) | ecosystem: Engineered > Bioreactor > Anaerobic...
ATTACTGTCGCACCCCATGCGGGTGCGTGGATTGAAACCTATCTTGCCGACATCGCATCCAGTTCCATTGCCGTCGCACCCCATGCGGGTGCGTGGATTGAAACGCTTCCTACGCTCCCCGATAATTCGGTCGACTTGGTCGCACCCCATGCGGGTGCGTGGATTGAAACAATCAGCTCTCAGAGAGCTTTAAAAAGCCTGAGTCGCACCCCATGCGGGTGCGTGGATTGAAACATCAAGTGCCCGCATGTGGATAAGCTTATTGAAGGTCGCACCCCATGCGGGTGCGTGGATTGAAACAGAACAATACGAATATCTGATTAAAGAACTTGCGGTCGCACCCCATGCGGGTGCGTGGATTGAAACCCAAATTGTAGCAATCTTCAAGTTTTACGTTGTTGTCGCACCCCATGCGGGTGCGTGGATTGAAACAACCTGGCAAAGATATGCTTCAAGCGTTTGGGACGTCGCACCCCATGCGGGTGCGTGGATTGAAACATTGAAACGTGCAGCCCTGTTTTCAGCCCTTACCGTCGCACCCCATGCGGGTGCGTGGATTGAAACTTGAAAGCCATACTTTGTACGGACTTGAATATTCGGTCGCACCCCATGCGGGTGCGTGGATTGAAACTTGGCGTGAGGATCACTTGGAATTAATTGCTTCAGTCGCACCCCATGCGGGTGCGTGGATTGAAACTACTTACCGGCATCCTTACCAATTCGGGCGTTAAGTCGCACCCCATGCGGGTGCGTGGATTGAAACTTAAATTAAAATGTCTTTCCGTTTAATGTCATCAGTCGCACCCCATGCGGGTGCGTGGATTGAAACATTGATGAGGTTACACCATTAGTTAAAGCGTTGCGTCGCACCCCATGCGGGTGCGTGGATTGAAACTTAAAAACCGCTATTATGAAAACGAAAGAATTTCGTCGCACCCCATGCGGGTGCGTGGATTGAAACACATAGAGTTAATAATTAAAAAAAAACACACAGGTCGCACCCCATGCGGGTGCGTGGATTGAAACCCTGCCTCAGGCGGTTAGTTATAACTCCCATGATGTCGCACCCCATGCGGGTGCGTGGATTGAAACTCCTCCCTGTTTCTTGCTGCTCCGGCATACATGTCGCACCCCATGCGGGTGCGTGGATTGAAACGACGATTGGATAAGGAAGGCTGCTCCGGAAGTATGTCGCACCCCATGCGGGTGCGTGGATTGAAACATAGAGAGGGTCTTTTTTCGGGGGGGCCGAGAAATGTCGCACCCCATGCGGGTGCGTGGATTGAAACAGATACATCCATCTCGGAACATACGAGCTGGATGTCGCACCCCATGCGGGTGCGTGGATTGAAACTTATTTCGCGATCGAAAGCTTCGGTGACAGTGGGTCGCACCCCATGCGGGTGCGTGGATTGAAACTGTATTCTGCCGGAACAAACATTCCGGTAAAAAAGTCGCACCCCATGCGGGTGCGTGGATTGAAACATAAACAGGTTATCGCGGTAATGGATCAGGTTGGTCGCACCCCATGCGGGTGCGTGGATTGAAACAAATGGCGGATGTATTTCATTTGCCCTTTTTAAGTCGCACCCCATGCGGGTGCGTGGATTGAAACATCCGGCATCCAAATTGGCTCGATACCATAATGTCGCACCCCATGCGGGTGCGTGGATTGAAACTATTTAACGTTAATTTTAAAACGGAGGTTCTTCATGTCGCACCCCATGCGGGTGCGTGGATTGAAACATTATCGACGCTATCTGTGAAGTTAAAAAAGAAGTCGCACCCCATGCGGGTGCGTGGATTGAAACATAGAGGCTCAGGATGTAAAGCAAAGCTCTAAGGTCGCACCCCATGCGGGTGCGTGGATTGAAACTCCCGAATGTCCCCGGCAAATGATAACCACTTGCGGTCGCACCCCATGCGGGTGCGTGGATTGAAACAAAATTGTCCGACAAGAGAAGGAGCCACTTAATGTCGCACCCCATGCGGGTGCGTGGATTGAAACTCCCGCCACATTTTCAGCCGTGGATAATACCTGGTCGCACCCCATGCGGGTGCGTGGATTGAAACAGATGATCGTGACGGGGAACCACATGAAAATAGTGTCGCACCCCATGCGGGTGCGTGGATTGAAACGTACTTCTCAATAATCCTATCGTTCATTTCGGTGGTCGCACCCCATGCGGGTGCGTGGATTGAAACCCCTGGAATTAGAAAGGATTGACCGCTCTGTCAAGTCGCACCCCATGCGGGTGCGTGGATTGAAACTGAAGCAATTAATTCCAAGTGATCCTCGCGCCAAGTCGCACCCCATGCGGGTGCGTGGATTGAAACCATAAAGAGACAGAAGTCTGCCCCGATTACCAAGGTCGCACCCCATGCGGGTGCGTGGATTGAAACTTCTTTGGGGCTTCTGTTGCAACTGAGCTTTTTAGTCGCACCCCATGCGGGTGCGTGGATTGAAACTTGATACCTTACTGTACAGGGTGGGAACTGTCAGGTCGCACCCCATGCGGGTGCGTGGATTGAAACGATTGATTTTTCGCCTGTAATCGAAGCTGACGCAGGTCGCACCCCATGCGGGTGCGTGGATTGAAACATTCTGGAAATGTGATGTTGTAGGCGTTGATCCGGTCGCACCCCATGCGGGTGCGTGGATTGAAACTCTCAGACCCAGGTCGTAAATGTCGGAGCAGCGGGTCGCACCCCATGCGGGTGCGTGGATTGAAACGGCTTGTACGACCGAAAATATCCCTGACTGCAAGTCGCACCCCATGCGGGTGCGTGGATTGAAACATCCAATCGAAACCATAGCGAAACCGTAAACGAAGTCGCACCCCATGCGGGTGCGTGGATTGAAACCCCCCTTATCCAATTCTACGGTAATTTTCGCAACGTCGCACCCCATGCGGGTGCGTGGATTGAAACATCCGATGTTAATACTCTATTCCATATGTTAACGTCGCACCCCATGCGGGTGCGTGGATTGAAACCTAACGGAGTTATTGCCGGGGCGCCCCTTGAGTGTCGCACCCCATGCGGGTGCGTGGATTGAAACAGATTCCTGCCTTATTTCCTTGAAACTAATGGCGTCGCACCCCATGCGGGTGCGTGGATTGAAACATCCGGAATATCAAGATGAAGCGACATGATCTCGGTCGCACCCCATGCGGGTGCGTGGATTGAAACACTGACTGGTTGAAAGAGGAACAGCCGGAAAACGTCGCACCCCATGCGGGTGCGTGGATTGAAACTATTCGAAAACTAAAGTTGATTATCATCTATTCGGTCGCACCCCATGCGGGTGCGTGGATTGAAACTTCCATCCTGCCGGATAAACTGCCGGGCTCCAAAGTCGCACCCCATGCGGGTGCGTGGATTGAAACACAGATTCGTCAGGTCTTCTTAAACGACTACAACGTCGCACCCCATGCGGGTGCGTGGATTGAAACACCTTTGTATTCTATACTTACCTCGAGCTGGGAGGTCGCACCCCATGCGGGTGCGTGGATTGAAACACCGTTAACAATAAACATGCCTGGTCTGCGGAGGTCGCACCCCATGCGGGTGCGTGGATTGAAACTGTAACTGACCGGCCGGCCTGTCTTTGGGTTCGGCGTCGCACCCCATGCGGGTGCGTGGATTGAAACTGGTCAAACGATATATGCAGTGGCAAACCTGAAGTCGCACCCCATGCGGGTGCGTGGATTGAAACTTCATAACGCACACAGAACGAGTTGAGGTCTTTGTCGCACCCCATGCGGGTGCGTGGATTGAAACCTGCGCTATCATCACATTCAGGTAACGATTCGTGTCGCACCCCATGCGGGTGCGTGGATTGAAACATCCCATGCAAGCGTTTTGTCAGCCGATTCCACGGTCGCACCCCATGCGGGTACGTGGATTGAAACCCCATTAACGTGAATAATATAAACGAAATCACCGTCGCACCTCTACAAATACATAGTCTGAACCCTTAAGACAGTGAAAAACTTAACACTGAGAATCATCATCAGCCTTACTGAAAGGTCCGACTTAGACCATCCTGTATGTCATGTGCCATTTATCGGTCTGACTTATTACACCGGCTGATCTGTTGTCTTTTATTATAAACCCTTTCTTCTCAAGTCTTTCAATTGCTCTCAATATGGTCCTGCAGACTCGCTTGTTATGTCTTTCCCTGTAATGTTTTTCAATTTCTCCCGGACATTTTACCACTCCGGTCACAAACATGCATAATTCGTAGGTGTTAACCGGTCTTTCGCTTCCCTCGCTGTAACCGCAATTATAGGGTGTATACTCACATTCGCTCACATAATTCCTGCAACCGTCCCGAACTATGCTGAAATACAGGAGCAATTTGCTTTCTATTTCCCTGAGACTGTTCATTGCTTTTTTAAACAGAACTGTTCATTCCGTTAAATAAATGCTTCCTTTGCCCGGTACCAAACCGCCCTGCCGAAGTATTAAAGTCCCCTGAATCTGAGATTTAAAGTTACGACAAAATCCGGGTCTGAGCAACTAAACTGTCACAATAAATTCTGAGTTTTTCATGCTTCCGGCTTTGTTTCAGGACCGGTTCAGAGTATTATCCAAACTGTTGTTAAACATTTAACAGTTCATCACGGCACATGAAAATCCGGTTTCCCGGAAATTATCTGCCCTGATTATCTTAACCCTTTTTACAGAAATACCTTAAAAAAATAAGTAAATTTGAGCTTGAAATAATATCTGTAATTAACATACAAAACTGACACCGATGAAAAATATAAACCGCCGGAAGTTTCTGGGAAACGGGATGGCTGCAGCAGCCATGGTGACTGTAGGGAAATCCCTGCCGTCAGAAAAAGTTGATATAATGGTCCCTTTCAGAAAAAATCATTCGGAGCCTTTCAATCCTGTAACATTCAATGCAATGCCTACCAGGTCATTTGGAAAAACAGGATACAAGGTGGGGATTTTGAGTCTTGGAGGGCAGGCAACCATTGAAATCAAAGGCATGGAAGAAGAGTCGGAAAAGATCATCAACAGGGCCATTGATCTGGGTGTTAATTATATTGATACAGCGGCTTCTTACGGTCAGGGAGTGAGTCAGCTAAATATTGGCAGGGTAATGAAAACCCGCAGGAATGAAGTGTGGCTCTCAACCAAAACCCACGACAGGACCTACGACGGATCAATGCGCCTCCTGGAAGAGAGCCTGAAAAATCTTCAGACTGACCACATCAATCTCTGGCAGCTGCATAACGTCCAGCGGCAGGACCAGGTCGACCAGATCTTTGCACCCAACGGAGCGATAAAAGCACTGGGAAAAGCCAAATCAGAAGGTGTTGTAAAGTATGTTGGCATTACAGGTCACTACGAACCACTGGTGCTGCTTGAGGCAATAAAACGCTATCCGTTCGATGCAATCCTTCTTGCTGTCAATGCTGCCGATGTCCATTACCTGAGTTTTAAAAACTACCTTCTGCCCGCAGCACAGGAAAAAGGCATTGCAATTATCGGAATGAAAGTTACAACCAGGAGCCGCTTACTGTCTTCATGGACTCCTCCACCGCCCGAACAGCAGCATGAACAGCTCCGTACCTCGAAACCGGGAACAATATCCATCAGGGAAGCACTGACGTATAATATGAGCCTGCCGGTCAGTACAACAATAATCGGAGTTGACAATGTGGCCCAGATAGAGGAGAACGTAAAAATCGCTTCCGAATTCTCCCCCCTGAGCCAGCAGCAAATGGAAGAGATCGAATTCAAAACCCTGCCTGTGGTACGACAGGCCCTCTTCTTCAGGAGATGGGAACTGGGAGCCTGATGGAGACACGTTTGTTTCTATGTTTCCATTTAATCAGCCTGTTATGAAAAACATCATCAGATATGACGGCATTATCTGTCTTGTACTGTTAATGACCGGTGTTTCCTGCAATAAAGGTGAATTACCTGTATTGACCACTGCCGATATAACCAAAATAACCACAACTTCAGCTGTAACCGGGGGAAACATCATCAGCGACGGCGGAAGTACGATCACTGCCAGGGGAGTCTGTTACAACACATCGGGGAATCCGACAATCGCCAATACCAGAACCCTTGACGGAACCGGATCAGGTTCATTCACAAGCGATCTGTCACTGCTTGTTCCCGGCACTTATTACACCGTAAGGGCATACGCCACCAACAGTGCAGGCACAGCCTACGGGAACGAAGTCAGTTTTGTAACATCAAAGATCATTACCGGCACCGTTGACGACATAGAAGGAAACTCCTACAGGACCGTTACAATCGGAAACCAGGTATGGATGGCCGAAAATCTGAAAACCACCAGGTTCAATGACGGAACTGAAATTCCTCTTGTTTCTGGCAATACTGAGTGGAAAAGCCTCAATACACCTGGATATTGCTGGTACAACAACGACGAAGCCGCCAATAAACCAGTATATGGAGCCCTGTACAACTGGTATGCCGTGGCCTCCGGCAAATTATGTCCGGCAGGATGGCGGATTCCCTCAAATGATCAGTGGAAAACCCTGACAACATTTCTCGGGGGTGAATACCTTGCCGGAGACAAGCTGAAGGAGGAAGGATCTGAACACTGGAAACATTTCAATGACAAGTCAACCAACGAAAGCGGATTCACGGCCCTGCCCGGAGGCAGCCGTATTGATGGATCTTACGTCCTGATCGGAGAAATGGGAGCCTGGTGGGCATCAACATCGTTCAGTGAGGAAGAGGCCTATTTAAGAGAACTGGATGATTTCGTAACAGAAGTATTGTCCGGGTATCTGAATAAAAAATATGGATTTTCTGTCAGATGTATAAAAAATAACTGAGGCTTAAGCATAATCCTGGCAGTAAACCAATGTCCGTATTAGGAATCCGCCCGGTGAAATCTTTTGAAATAATAAACCGGACCGGTATCAGGCTGTCCGGTAACGGATAACAATTATCAGATCATTGAATTGACTTTTTCGGCAACTCTTTTTGCAATATCCGAACATAGTCCGATATAATTCCCTGAAAGATAGTTTTCAGCATCACCCGCAACTGAAAAGTTGGCACCGCAGATATCGAGGCAGGTAGTTGATCCGAATTCCTTGCGGAACCAGATTCCCAGGTTCTCGCTGAAATGGATGGAGCGGTTGAAATTGTTCATGTCCTCATCCATCGCCTTATTATTGTTTGCCTTAAACAACCGGTTCATCCTTGCAACCCTGAAAAAGTTTTTTTCAATCTCTGCCGTTACTGAGCTCAGAGCCATGACACCGGCAGCAAGGGCCCCGCAGGTTCTGTTCAGCATTGCGAGTCCTCCTACCAGAAGCCATGATGCATCATACAATTCCTCTGCCGGCCTGAATCTTCCATCGAGATTTCTCAGCACATTGCCGGCACAATGAAAATTCCGGGAATCGAATTCCGAAAGCAGGATGACATATGATTGACGCGCAACATCCGGGACAGGATAAGGTTTTTTCACAGAGGCTGAATACAACCCGTAAAAATTACTTACGGCCCTCCTGCATGCCGGCATTCCTCCCTGCCTGATATTTCCGCAAATACAGGTCCCGTTGAACTCTTCAAATCGTTTAATGTAATCCTGCCCCCTGCTTATCAGTTCAAGTTTTTCAGATAATCCGGCAGGTTTTTTCTCCTCAAATCCCATGTAAATCAAAGGCGCTGTCAGGGCTCCGCATTCCATGGAAGGGCCCGCAATCCCTCCCGACATTGCACCGGTGTACAAAACCAGGCCGGAATGCCCTGTTCTGCCGGTTTCCACCAGAGTCTGCATCACAGACGGTGCACAATGGCCCATCCTGTAATAGTTCTTCAGGCTCCTGCCCTTTCCCGTGCTAAGCAAACCATACCCCCCCAACCCAACCGTAGCAAGTGCTGCCGCAGCTGTCAGACCTTTCCGGGAAAAATCCCTCCTGCTTATAATTCTGTCTCCTTCCCTATCCGTCATGACAATCCATCTTAATTATTACATTTAAATCAAGACACTTCATCCTGGTCCCATAAGATAGCGGTAATTCGGGAAACCAGCAAAAGAACCTTACATGCCCGGCCGGAAGAGTTCAAACATATTCTATCTCTTACCAGCTGCATCTCAAATTTAGCCATAAAACAAATATCTGAACAGACTGGAGTGGTTAAAAATATGAGGCTGCATCAACTGGTTAATAGAAGGATATATACCCCTGGATCAGGGTATCAGTTGAGTACTGCTCAGAGTATTGTCAAGTCGCCGGTGAGATACGGGAAACATTTCCGGCAAACGACCAGTTTTATCGATACAGCCTCATTTTATCTGAAATAAATGAAACACTCATTCTGATTCTCCTTAATTGGGACGACGAACATTCCGTGACCAGAAGAATGTAACACCCTTAATTTCAGTCATGTCAATAATCTTGAATCCGTGCGTCTTAAGAATCTCGGATACCTTAATCCCCGACATTTTCTGTTCGGTGATGTAACCAAACAGGTTCCTGATGCTGCTTAACAGCTTTCCTGATGAATAACCATGTTTCACATTGTATGCTCTTTCCGTAGCGGAATCGGAGAAACATCCGATAAAACTGGCTTCAGGCGGAAGGATACGATAGAGATTATGCAGGAACCTGTCAAGATGCCTCACAAGATTGAGTTTTTTCATGTTTACGAGTATCTTGAGGCTTCTCAAGTCACTTTCATCATAATAGTAATGCTGTCCTGGCGAAAGCACCAGGATATTCGGCTCAGACAACAGGCCAATGTTTTTAAGGTAGAGAAGAAAATCTTCCCTCCCTTCAGCTGTCATGTGCAAAATCGCCTGTTTCAGGTCAGGCTTCGGTTGCGGACTATTCTCCTTGTTCATATCAATTCTTTTATTTTACCGGAAATAAAATCTTATAACCCGCCGGTTCAAGGGTTCATTCCCTGGTAATAAAAATAGTCCCTGATTACAAGCCTGACAATACGCAAATGCCGGACAGACGGGAAAATAAGACAAAGATCCGGCAGCTTTATCAATCAAATCGGGCTATGCGTTCACCATATACCGTCATTGATAAAAAGTTTCAGTCTCTTCGTCAAAAGGAACCGGAAATTTACAGGCAGTTTCACGAAAACAGGCAGGAGTAATTCAATTCACTTAGTATAAATAATGATATTCAATGACTTACAAAACAGATTATTGAATTCAGTAAATACGGACTCAAAAAATCATTTTGACCAAACAATTGAATTCAATGATTAAAAAACGGCAAAAAGCATGCTTTTTACCGTTCGGGGCAATCAGGAACAGCGTGAGTTCATTCATTTCCTCCGCCCCATGCCGAAAAATTCATCCCTCAGTTATCTGTGCCGGTCTTTAATGAAGTGCCCTTCCGGCAATTATTCGGCCGGATAAATGACCTTCACCAATCAGGATAATTAAGGCAGGCTGACTGAAAGACCTTCAAAACTGGCATACAGGCCCGGTTTGAAATTTAACGGCAATGTGCAGGCATATTCAATGACATACGGCTTCAAATGTAAACACGATCATTTTATCCTGCAGATTACTGGCTTTTCTCCGTGAACTTTATATTTTTGGGAAACATTCCGGGATCAGTGTCCGGAAGGATTCAGTAACAAACACAGGGGAAAATATAAAATACAAATCAGAAACCTGTAGCAATACCTTCAGAGCAAACCAATAAAAGAAATATTTTAAAATCATATCAGGATGAAAAAGAACCACTCAACCACACAGATGAGATATGCCATGATCATTTTTATGCTATTGTATTCATGTCTGGGCGCATATCCCCAGGTGAAACTTACTCAGGAGGATTGGGTGATTCCCACCTGGGCTGTTCTCCCGGCAGATAAGAATCCAATGTTTTTCAAAAAAGAGTCATACCAGGGTGCATCAAAAGTCATATACCCCTATGCCATGAATGATATGATTTCGGATGTTAAGACCGACAAGGCATGGAAAACCATTACCCTGGAAAATGAATATATCCGGCTTGCGGTTACTCCTGAAATAGGGGGTAAGATTTATTACGCAGCCGACAAAACAAATAATTACAATTTCATTTACAAGAATGATGTCGTTCGTCCATCCAACATCGGGATGCTTGGTGCATGGGTTTCAGGCGGCATTGAATGGTGCGTGCTGCATCATCACAGGGCTTCTACATTTCTGCCGGTTGACTGGTCCACATCAGAAAACAGCGACGGAAGCAAAACCGTGTGGGTAGGGGAAACAGAACCCCGCCATCGTATGAGATGGACCATCGGAATAACAGTGTTCCCCGGCAGGTCTTATTATCAGGCTGAAGTTAAGATCACCAATCCGACACCCTACACACATTCATTCCTTTACTGGGCCAATGTTGCGGCACATACCAACCGGGACTATCAGGTCATCTTCCCGCCAAGCGTTCAGATTGCAACTTTTCATGCAAAAAACAGCTTCACTCACTGGCCATTTTCAACAGAAATATACAGCGGCCAGGATTTTACAAGGGGGGTGGACATAAGCTGGTGGAAAAACGCGGAGAATTCCAATTCATTTTTTGCTCACGATCTTAAGGAAGATTTCATGGGCGGATATGATCATGGAAGACAGGCAGGGACCGTTCATATCGGAGATCACAACATTGTCAAAGGTGCAAAACTCTGGGAATGGGGATCAGGTCCAAGGGGACAGGCCACCGAGGCCAGGCTCACCGATAAAAGCGGTCCGTATGTTGAAATCATGGTCGGGGCATTTTCAGACAACCAGCCCGATTACAGCTGGATAAGACCTTACGAGGTAAAGGTCTTCAAGCAATACTGGTATCCCGTGAAGGACATTCAGGGTTTCAAAAATGCCAACCTGAATGGAGCCGTAAACCTGGAGGCACGGGAGAAAAACCAGGTTTTCCTCGGTTATTATTCAACAAGGAAAGTTGCAAAGGCCAATATCGTACTGAAACAGGGAGACAAAACGATTTTTGAAACGACCACAGAAATATCTCCTGAAAAGGCCTTCACCCGGACAATAAAGCCGGGGGTTCCATTCATAATGGAAGACCTTTACACACAAATGTCGGACCAGGAAACAGGAGAGGTGCTTGTTTCGTACAAGCCGGTTGCAATAAAGCGTGAGGATAAGCTTCCGGAGATCGTTAAAAGACCGGATGAACCGAAAGATATTCCGACAGTCGAGGAGCTGTATCTCGCCGGCAGCCGGATACAGCAATTCTACAATCCGACCCTTGATCCCATGGACTATTATACGGAAGCCCTTAAAAGGGACCCGGGAGACATAAGAACAAACACCGCCGTCGGTAATTATTATCTCAAAAACGGGGACTACACAAGGGCAAGAGCCTGTTTTTCGAGGGCCATAAAAAGACTTACGAAGGATTACACCCGTCCGTCGGACTGTGAGCCCCTTTATCTTCAGGGATTAACCTTGAAAGCCATGGGGCTGTATGACGAAGCCGTTGACACATTATACCGTGCAACATGGGATCATGCCTGGCATTCGGCTGCATATCTCGAACTTGCAAGAATTTCTTCCATGCGTGGCGACTTTCTCAAAGCCCTTAATGAAACTGATGAATCACTGTCAACAAATTCGAGGAACAATCCGGCGATTGAACTCAAAGCGGCACTACTGAGAAAGACCGGGGATCTCAAGGCTTCCTCTGAACTCCTGGAAACCATCGTGAAACAGGATCCTCTGGATTTCAGGGCAGCAAATGAATATTACCTGGTTTTGAAAGCCTCCGGCGACAGGCAAAAGGCTGATGCCGTGCTTGCCGACCTGGCAGGTAAAATGAGGGATTTCGATCAGAACTATCTCGAACTGGCAATAAGCTACCTTAACGATGGATTTTTACAGGAAGCTGAAGATGTATTGAAGAGATTCAGGGGCAGCAATCCGATGGTAAACTATTACCTTGGATATATTCTCGACAAAAACGGCAACAGGCCCGAAGCACTGAAGCAATTCAGATCAGGATCAGCACTGCCCGTCGACTACGTTTTTCCTTTCAGGCTTGAGACTGTAAATGTACTCAGGCTGGTATCATCCTGTTTGCCTGACGACGCCAGGCCCTGGTATTATCTGGGCAATCTGCTTTACGACAAGCAGTCCGCAACAGCTGTTGAATGCTGGGAAAAGGCCGTCAGTCTCGATCCTCAGCTTGCAATCGCCTGGAGAAACCTCGGATGGGGATATTACTATGCCATGGATAATGGCGAACGGGCAATTGAAGCGTATGAAAAAGCAATTGCACTTGAAAAGAACGAGCCTGTTTACTACACCGAACTAGATGCGCTTTATGAAATGAGCAATACACCGGTTGAGAAAAGGCTGAGGCTATTTGATGGGTCCAATGAAACTGTCAGGAAACGTGATGATTCATTTATTCGTCAGATCGTTGTGCTTACGCTTGCCGGACAGCCTGAAAAGGCAGTGGAGTATCTGGCCGGAAGGAATTTCAGTTATCGTGAAGGAAGCTCCAGGGTACGAGAAGTACTGATTGATGCTCACCTGATGATGGGAAGAAAACATATGGAAGAAAGGAACTTCAAAAAAGCACTGGATGAATTCATGCTTGCGCGTGTTCCTGATGAGGAGGGTGGAAGTGCAAGAGCCGGAGCACGGGAGGTACAGGTAGATTATCATATCGGCCTGGCATACGAGGCTCTGGGAAACAAGTCAAAAGCGCGGAGCTACTATACCATGGCAGCAAAACCTGAAATAAGGGACGGGAACTATATAAGATACTATCAGGCATTGAGCCAGACAAAACTCGGCAATAAAACAAAGGCCGGGGAAATTTTCAATTCAATGATGGATGCCGGGGAAAAACAGATCAGCAGCTCCGGCAGCGACACTGATTTCTTCGCCAAGTTCGGTGAAAGAGAAGCCAGGAATGTAATATTGTCGGAGGCGTACCTGCTAAAGGGGCTTGCCTGTAAAGGCCTGGGCAACATCGAACCGGCAAAGGAGAACCTGGAAAAGGCGCTGGAACTTTCCGCCGGCAACCTTTATGCGAAAGTGGAACTCATGGACCTGAAATAGAAAACCGGCCCCGATATAATAATAATGGAATATCACTTCCCCGTGATGTTCATTGATGCTGCATAATAACGGGGATCTATGACAATTTCCGCATTGAAGGTTCCAAGGTCGAGCTCATTATAGTCTTCCGTGGGATTAATCTTCATTGCCCTGCCCGAAACAAATATCCTGACGGGCATATTGAAGCCGGGCACGCAATTGGTCCATCTGAAATTCAATTTACTGCCGTCGATGAAATATTCAAGAACCGGAATACGAATATCCCTGAGGTACTGGTCAAAAAAAGGCTTCAGATCAAGTCCTGAGCGGGAACCTATATAATTTTCAACCTGCGATCCCTTCACAACCTGGTGATAAAACTCCCTGTTAAGTCCCCTCAGGATATCCCTCCATTTTTCATCATCATCAATTACCTGGCGAAGCGTATGAAGCATGCTCCCTCCCTTGTAATACATATCGCCCGATCCGGTGAAATTGACGTTGTAGATACCTGTTATTGTCCTTTTGTTGAGTATTCTTCTGCGGCACCCCAGTATATATTCGCTCGCGGCTTCCTTTCCGTAATAATATTCCAGGTACAGGCTTTCGGCATAATTTGTGAAGCTTTCATGGATCCACATGTCGGCCGCATCTTCATTGGTAATACTGTTCCCGAACCACTCATGACCCGATTCATGGATTATGATGAAGTCGAACCTGTGACCCCAGCCCGTGCCACTCAGATCTTCGCCCAAATACCCATTTCCGTATCTGTTCCCGTATGTCACCGAACTCTGGTGCTCCATCCCCAGGTAAGGGACCTCAACCAGTTTGTAACCATCCTCATAGAAGGGATAGGGTCCAAACCAATGTTCAAATGCCTCAAGCATCCTTGCAACCTGTTTAAACTGAGATTTTGCCTTTTCAAGATTCTCCCTGAGTACATAATAATCACAATCGAGCCTGCCCTTTTCACCCTGATAAAACTCAGAGAAATGTGAATATCGGGCTATATTGATATTGACCCCATAGTTGTTAATAGGATTGGCAACAAACCAGTGGAATGTGGTGGTCATGTTCCTGTTTTGTGTTTTGGAACGAAGTCGTCCGTTTGAAACGGCTGTCAGTTCCCGGGGGACAGTAACGCTTATCAGCATGCTGTCTGGCTCATCATACAAATGGTCCTTGCAAGGCCACCAGAGGCTCGCACCGTCACCCTGACAGGAAGAGGCAATAAATGGCCTGCCGCCGCCGTCTTTCGCCCAAGTGATACCACCTTCCCAAGGGGGACGTTTGGCAACCCGTGGCTTCCCGCCAAAATCAAACACAACTGAGCCTGTTGACCCTACAGGCTGTTCTTCCAAAAGCCTGATCAGGTATACATTGCCTTCCCTGCTGAAATTCAGAAGCCTGCCATTCTGCCTGGCGCCGGTTATTGCCATAGGTTCCTGAAGATCAATCTGCATTACCGCGGAGGAGCGAAGGACCCTGTAAACCACCGTGTTGGTCCCGGTTATGGAACTGTCAGCCGGATTTACACTGATATCAAGATGATAGAAAAGAAGATCCCACCATGATCTTTCGGGAGTTATTGATCCGCGAAGGGTATCCTGCCTTGTAAAAGGCCTGAATGACGGAGGAATGAACTGGGAATTCAGACAATTGGATGATAAGATGAAAACCAAAGCCAAAAAGAGATATTTCTTCATTATTCCGGAAATCATAAAGGCTGATCCTGCCAAATGTATAAAAAAGAGTAAAACATGTGAAGATCCGGGGTTTCTTTATTGCCATGTTCAGTACACGCCGGGGCAATATTTGCGTATGAAACGATCTTAAATTGCCGGACAGCTTTAAATGAGCCTCTCCGGTGCCGGCCTTATAGATACCGTGTAAACGGAATCAGCAGGGCAAAACAATTATTAGCGGCTCTTAAACCAGGTTGAAATAATTAATCGGTTTTTTTCTTATTCCCAAGCCATAAGAGCGCATCGATTACAAGTTTATTCTGTGTGTCATTATTGAAGGTAAATGACAGTTCCCTGTTTGTTCTATTCTCGTAATCAATGTCATTATGACCCATATTGAGGTAGATCATCCGGTATTTCCGGTTCGTCCAGACCACGGGGTAGTATCCGCTGTGCCATATTTCATGGGGTTTGGGGCCGGTGCCCAAAGGAAAGCTTGAGGAGTCTATCGACACCAGGATATCAATATCCGGATTCAGTCTCAGATCTTTTTCCCACCGGTACCATTCATTTGGAGATGCAATGAATGTTTCCGGCATGTTCCGGGTTGCCGGGCAGGAATGGTTTTCGACACGCAATACTGCCGGGGTCGGCCGCCAGGTATTACTTACGTATTGGCCTGAGCCCAGAAAAAGATCGTGATACCAGTCCCAGTCCTGGGGATAATCGCTGGGCGTCAGGGCGAACGCTGCAAAATGAAATCCCATCCATGCCCCTCCATTTTCCATATATTCCCGGAAAGCTTCCCGCCAGGGAAGCGAGTCTGGCCTGGAATCGAGAAAAATGATAACATCGTATCGTGAAAGGGTGTCATGATTAAGCATGTTCCAGTTGTTGGACGATACATACCTGAATCCATATTCAGCAGCCATTTCCGTGAACCATCTGTCAGCTTCGGCAACAAAGCTGATGTGAGCCTGGTCGTGCTCCCCGACATGGAGTGACAAAACCCTGAACCCCGAATGAATATCTGACTGATGGCAGGAACAGCACAAAACCATTATCAGAATAACATTCACGTAAAATTGCAGTGCGGCAGTCTGTTTTTTCATTTTCAGTTTCAGGCAAGGGAAAAACTTTTTTAAAGAATCCAAACCCGGCATTCATCCATATTGTCAAAAAATATTCGTAAGCCAGCCGGCTGAGTGCCTTTATCCTGTCATTAATCCTACCTAATATGACCAATACGAAGATCCGCTTGCCACAAAGCTGACTGGAATTCCTTTTATGAAACTCCTGAGCCAGTCGGCACAGAAATCCATTCCTGATTCCTCTGAAGAAATATGTCCGATAAATACTATTGCCTTTGGCCGGCCCTGAAGGACCGCATCGCGCATATATTCATAAGTTTCCCATTGGGGAACCTCACCGGCAATTACTGCATCAACGCTCTTGTCGGCCAAAGCCTTTAAATGGGCACTGCTTCCCGGTGATCCGCACAGGAATTTTACGCGTGAAACCCTGAGATCGGGGTTCCCAACAACGTAAAATGCATTCCCCGGAAAGATCTTCTTGAGATAGCCGAGCATTCCCTCAAGAGTGGTTTCGGGAATTGAATAATCATCAAGCCGTCCGTTCACGATATAATCTTTCCATCCGAGCCTGTTTGCCATGCCAGATAAGATCCCGTCAGGCTGCATGCTATGAATATAGTCGTGAAATCTCCATATCACCAGTTTATTATCATCTATATACTTTTTCTTCTCGAGGTAAACAGGATCATCCTTCAGACTACCTGTCTCGTCAAGATGATTGTAAAAAAGCGGTTCATGGGGAATAATCAGGTTGCAATTCATTTCCACCGCCTTCCTGAGAACATCCATGGTGGCGAACATGGTGGTAACAATTCCTGTGATCCTTGTTTCCGGATCTCCCGCTTTAATTACATCGACAGTATTGGGGATGACCCGGCTTCCTGTTTTTGCAATTATTGATTCAATGATTGCAGATGCAGTGGGATTTTCCCCGGTTTTTGCATTCTGTCCTCCGGCAAAACCGGGAAATATTCCAAGGAATAAAGCCATAAAAAAAACTGGTTGATTTTTCATGTGTAAATATATTTATATACTACTGAAGATTAAGTGGTTCACTTGGAACCCACATGAATTTTATTTTCATGCTTGGTTGTGATTTTCTATCCTGTGGGATTCATACTTGAATAATTCTTAATTTAATTGTCAGAAAGCCTGATTCGTCAGATTATTTAATAAATATAGAATTTTTTAAAAAGCAACTATCAGTATCTGGGCAATGAAAATCCGCAGGAACATTGTAAGCGGATATACTGTTGCATAGGCAATGGACGGACCTTCCGACTGTGCGATGCTGTTTGCATATGCCAGTGCCGGAGGATCGGTCATACTGCCGGAAAGAAGGCCGCATAGCTCAAGAAAGTTCGTTTTAAGCACTGCCCGGGTGAAAATACCGGCTAATAGCAGGGGTAACAAAGTGATCAATGCACCGTAACCCATCCACACAAATCCCTCTCCTGATACCAAGGCCGGCACAAATTTGGCGCCGGAATTGAGGCCTACGCTGGCCAGGAAAAGTACAATGCCTATTTCACGCAACATCAGGTTTACACTTGTTGTGGTGTAGGAAATCAGTGAAATCTTGTACCCGAATCTGCTGATCAGTATTGCAACGATCAGCGGTCCCCCGGCAAGTCCCAGCCTGATGGGGTGTGAAACGCCGGGAATATTGAAGGGGATGCTGCCCAGGATAACTCCCATCAGAATCCCTGTAAACAATGCTATGACATTGGGCTCTTTGAGCCGTTTCAATGAGTTACCAAGCTGATCCGCCACAAGCATTACCGACTTTTCCTCTCCCACAACGGTAAGCCTGTCGCCCATTTGTATTCTCAGCCCCGGAGAGGCAATGATTTCAATGTCAGACCTGTGAATCCTTGTTATGTTGATATTATACAGGGTTCTGAGTTTCAGGGATCCAAGTGAACGGCCAACCACATCACCATTGGTGACCAGGATCCGCCGTGATATAAGCTGACCCGGGTCTGAAGCGAGATCCATACTGCTCAGTGTGCCGAACGTACCAATAATTTCTTCCAAAAGGGATCTCTGAGCCACCACAAGCACAATGTCATTTTCATGAATGATTGTCTCGGAAGTAGCAGCATGCAGATTCCCGTTATGCAATATCCTTGAGATTACAACACCGGGCTTAAGGGATTTTGATATTTCCAGAATGGACCTGTTGAACAAATCCGGATTCCTGACCAGTATGCTTGCCTTTTCAGGCAAAGTATCCGATGGATGAAGCTCTTCTTCAAATGCGGCAATTTCTTTCGCAAGATCAATGCGAAAGATTCTTTTAATAAAAATCATTGACAATATAACTCCAAGTATGCCAAAGGGATAAGCTATGGCATATCCCAGGCTGATTTCCGGTATCTCCGCACCGGGGATTTTTTCCATCATCTGGGAAAGTGCGGTCTGGGCAGCCCCAAGCCCGGGAGTATTTGTAACAGCTCCTGACATTATCCCGGCAAGCATCGGCATGGATGTTCCCGTAACAAAATGTATTGTTATTGTTGTAACAGCACCCAGGATAACTATTATAAGTGCTATTATATTCAGCGACAATCCTCCTTTTCTGAAGGAGGAAAAGAATGCGGGACCAACCTGAAGTCCGATAAAAAATACAAAAAGGATCAGTCCGAAGTCCCGTAAAAAATCCACAACATATTTATTGGCTGTAAAACCCAAATGGCCAATGGCAATCCCGGCAAACAAAACAAAGGTTATCCCCAGTGAAATCCCGAATATTTTCCTCTTTCCAAGAAACACCCCCAGTATTATTATTACACAGTACAACAATACGGTATGAGCAACTGAATCATTCCAGACAAGATCACCAAACCATTCCATCTTCAATTACTTTTATTTTGTAGGTAATTTCCGTTTCCGGTTTTATTTTTCTTCAGGGTTTTCCCCCTCCAGGGTCACAGTCGCTTTTAAAAGCTTTACGGATGTGAGAAATATGTAAAAAAAATTATTTCCTCAGATCAGGACACTTCAAAGCTTTCATCAATCCAGGTGAAATAAAAGATGGTAAACAAGGCAAACACCATTCTGAATTTAAAAAGCCCGGCAAAACCATTTTCCCGGATTAACATTACCTGAATCAAATGATGAAATCACAGCCCGGACCTTTCACAGATTAATCCCGATAGTTAAAAAAACCGATCGTCCGATCCCGTTTATCCCCGATCCATGATACCTGTAGTCCTTATTTAAAAGGTTTCTGAAAGCCAGGTCAATGTCAAGGAATTTAAATGAATAGCCGGTATTAAGGTTAAAAATGTTCCAGCCCGGAGTTCCACCTTCAGGTATCCTGTTGTCATCAACATCTCCCCGGGCCAGCCTCGATTGTTTTGATGCGGCCAGCCATTCAATCCCAAACAGGTATCCCTTATGCCTGTAATCAGCCGCAAGGCGTCCGAAAAGCGGGGGAATACGTCTTAAGGGCTCGTCATTTGTAATGTTCTGTCCGTATGTATAGGTCAGGGAACCCTGGATGACCAATGAAGAGCCTGCATATACCTCCCATGATGTTTCCAGACCATGAATATATGCCCTGTCACTGTTCTCTTTCTGGTACAGCTGGTATCCCTCGATTGTCTGATTTTCTACTCTTTTCCGTGTTATAAGGTCGTAAAGTTCATTCCGGTATGCAAAAAACTCGCCTTTCAGTACCTTACCGTTATGCCTGTAACCCAACTGATACTGAAGGGATTTTTCGGGCTTAAGGTCAAAATTGGGAGTCTCATACCTGAAGTCAACGATGCCCAGTGTGCCGAGATCATCAATATTTGGAGCCCGGAAACCGGTATTGAGTGACACGAACAATCCGTCGTCGGGAGTCAGTTTCCTCAGAATTCCGATATTACCCACGACAGCGACCGGTTTTATTTTTGTCTGACCTATAGTTTCATCACTTACTTTTATTGAAAAAGCATTGAACCGGGCTCCTCCCGACAGGATCCAGTTTTTTATGTCAACAGCATGGGTTGAAAATACAGCCAAACTGGTCATCGATGATCCGTCGGGATATAAGCCCCTTTTCAAAACCGTTCCGCTGGTTTGAAGGTCAATATCCGCCCTTGAACTTCTTACCCGGTCAGAATAGGCTTCAAAACCTATATTCCCGTTCCAGGCTGTTGAAGATGAAAACAGCAGTTCTCCGGAAAAACCATAGGTTCCTACTTTATCAGCTTCTTTTCTCAAAGTTGCCGATCCGTTTTTTCTCATTTCCCTTTCTTCATCAGTAAACTGGTATGAACCTGTTATAACTGCGGACTTGAGAATACCCCTGTTCAGATCCTGATTCAGTCTTGCATAGGCAAGTTTACGAATTTGAGGATTCATTTTGTTCACCGCATAATTTTCAAGGACAACCTTGTGATAAACAGGAACATCTTTCTGATGAACATTCTGGAATGCAAAAGTTACCGATGATTTGCCCGAAATCATTATTTTTCCCTTGACATCATAATCAAACTCCCGGTATCCTGAAGGGGTTTGCCGTCCGGTGGTGTCCCCTCCCACCAGGTCTCCGAAATCCCTGTATGTCAAACCTCCTCTCAGTGCAAAGGATTTACTGCTGTAACCTGAATTCAGGTTAAAACTTTTTTCCATGCCGTGGGTGCCGAATCTTGCAAGGAATCTTGTATTCCATACAGGGTCCGATGAAATCTTCAGTTCAGGGGTAAATGCCTGTATTGTACCGCCCAGTGCATCAGATCCGTACTGTACCGATCCGCTGCCTCTCAGCACTTCAATCTTTCCAAGGCTGAAAACATCAATGGTATTGAAATACTGGTTCGGGCCATACCGCATAACGGAATTGCTCAGTCGTATTCCGTCGACCATAAGCAATGTCTGGTTGCCTGTCAGTCCCCTGATGAATGGCGATCCACCGCCATGATTCGTTTTCTGTACAAAAACTCCCGGAGTAAGTGACAGTGCTTCAGGAACTGATCTTGACTGGTTTTCCCGGATTGCCGTATTGTTTAATACCCTTACAGCGTCAGGCGTATTGACTACCCTGGAACTGAACCGGCTTGCCGAAACAACTACTTCCGACAGAGCGGGTGAAACCAGTGTATCGGGTTCCTGGAGTGTTTTGCCCCCTGCAATGATAAAACCCGGAAGCATCAGTAATGAAACCGTCAGAAGCATTGACGGCAAACTACCTATCCTGGCCCCGTGTGAAGCCGTACGCCAGGTAATGCCTGTTCCGGGAAGAATGGAATCTCCATTTCTTCCGTGGTCTGTTTTCTCAATATTCATCAAAATGAAGTTGATGAACAAATCCCGGGCAGATCTTAAATTAAGTGGCATGGACTTGTTTATTTAATTCATTAATTTATTCGACAAACCTGATTCCGTTTTTCTCCCCGATGTTTCGTATGTACCCTGCAGCCAACAGATATTCATCCTGGGTTTCAAGATGTTCCATCATAAAAGGAAGGTCCCTGAATTTCGCTGCTTCGCCCAGGAACACCGAATAATCGAGTGCACCCAGTCCCGGCCTTCTCTCTTCCAGGTGAACAGTGAGCCTGGGCAGTATTATTATATCCTTTGCATGGATCGACTTAAGATAGGGTCCGAGTTTCCGGAAGCATTCCTTCAGGAAGGCAGCGTTGTTAAAATACCTTTGCGGGCTGGAGATCATGTTCACGGGATCGAGATGTGCGGCAAATTGCTTCCTGTCAATTGCTTTAATCAGGTCGAGGTAGGAATCCGGCGAATCGGGAAGCATGTAAGGCATCGGCTCAAGGGTGTAAAAGGTGTTTACCGGTTTTACCTGGTCGATGATTGACCTTATATTCTCAACAATCAGGTCAAAGGTATCTTTCGCATAATTGCCCGGGTACGGGCCATCCCATATTTCACCCCTGGCCCCTGAAATATTGACGCAGCATACAGCTCCTATCCGGTCGGCCAGATGGAGCGCTTCCATGTTCTTTTCCAGGTTTTCCTTTCTTGTCTTTTCATCATCGTGAAGCATGTTGTTCCAGACCCCGACCTCTGCAATAATGATGTTTTTTCTCCTGGCCTCGGCCCGGTATGCCCTTATCAGATCCTCAGGGGCACCGGGCTGCAACGGGCAATAAGCCGCCGAGTACCCCAGCTTTTTCACTGCCGCGGCCCAATCTGCAGGATCACTGAACTCTCCGGGGACAGGGCCTCCCAGTCTGACAGGGAAATCAGCCTGGCTCCCCGGCAAAGCTTTTATTGACCGGAAGGACATTGCCGCCATGCCTGCAGCCATAATGGCTCCTTTTTTTATGAATTTACGCCTGTTGGTATTACTCTTCATCTCAGATATGCCTTTTCAATAATATCTGCCAATATATTTATTCTCAACAATCAGCTTTTTCATTTTTAAGGGATCGATTACGTCCTGTTTCTTATAAACTATTTTCCCTCCGGGTTCGATAAGCATGGTGAAAGGCAGGGCACCCTGCCAGTCGGGGTCCACCGCTTCGATGGCCTTGTAAATATCGTCATCGTTGAATATATAATTCCTGTTGGAAGCTTCATTCTTCTGAAGGAACCTGAGTGCATCCGCCTTTCTGGCCTTTTTATCTGCACTAACGGTTATGAATTCAAATTGTCTGCCTCTGTACATCCTGTCGATAATGACCAGATCCGGGAACTCGGTTATGCAGGGTCCGCACCATGTGGCCCAGAAATTTATCAGTCTGAGCTTACCGGAGCCTGAGTTCCTTACAAGTTCCTTGAGCCCTGCAACATCAATTTCTTCAATGGTTACAGGCAATTCAGCCCATTGTTTATACAGTCTCCTGGTATAATCATCGTTCCATGCCCATTTAATCGAACAGCCGAAGGTTTTTGTCACGGGTGTGCCTACCGGTCTGCCGGCCAGCACATCGTCTATGGCCTTCCTGAGATCTTCGCCTCCGGCAGAGCCCGGCTTTTCTGATCCGTCGATGCGGCCGTTGTATCTCAGGATCCTGTCCCTGTCAAAGACAAAACAATGCGGAGTGGCCACAGGGCCGTAAGCCAGCGCACATTTCTGATCATCTCCGTCGTACAGATATGGAAAATTAAAACCCTTATCCCCGGCCCGGTATTTCATATCCTCAAAACTATCCCCCACATCAGTATAACCCATTTCCGAGTAGCTCAGAGTCCTGACAGAGTTTGAGGAGATCATCACCAAAGCAACACCCCTGGACTTGTAATCATTTGTGATGGAAATAATCCTGTCTTCATAAGCCTGGGCTGTCGGACAATGATTAGCGCTGAAAATAATGACCAGCACCGGAGCCTTGCTGAAATCCCTAAGGGTCCAGGTCTTTCCGTCAATGCCCGGAAGGCTGAAATCAGGTGCTTTGGAACCAATTGCAAGGGTTTTTGGTTCAGGATGATCTGCCTGCGGCAAAGCTGTATGGAAAAATCCCGTGACAATTATGATCAGCACACTTATTCTTAGCATTTTATTCATATCCGCGAATTTTTCATTATTATATATTCAAATATATCTTCTTTTTCCTTTTTCACCGGTAAACGGGTCATTTTTCCAGAGCAATTTCTGCTAATTTTGGTTTTAAAACAAAAATCCGTCAGTGATGGCCAGCAGGAAACCTGTAGCAGGATTTATCGGAGCAGGCGGTATTGCACATTCACATGCCTATGCTCTCGATGCGATGAAACATTATTACCATGACGCACCGGAAATCGAAAAAGAGGCTGTAAGTTCGGCCACTAGCTCAGGCAGGGAGTCCTTTGCAAACAGATATGGTTTCAGATCTTCTCTTTGCCCCGGGGATTTCTTTGAAAACGGGAGAATAAACTCAGTATTTATCCTGGGACCCAACAACACTCATATTGAGCATTTCCGGAAAGCCATGATGATGCCTTCGGTTGAACGTATTTACATCGAAAAGCCATTATGCGTGAGTTCTGATGAAGAATCAGTAATTCGCCGGATCGCGCAGGAGCGCGCGAGCATAAAAATCCAGGCAGGATATCAGTTCCTTTTTTCATCTGCCGTCAGAGAAGCTCTTCGTTTCTGGAGATCAGGAGTCCTTGGCAAGCCTGTTCACTTTGATTTCAGATATTATCACGGCGACTATCTTGCAAGGGATTACCGTAACCGAAGGAGAACAAGGCTTATGCCTGCTCCCGAAGGTGGAGCAATGGCAGACCTGGGCTCTCATATAATAAGCATGGCCATAGCCTTCATCGGGAACAATATGGACGTCACAAGCGCCGTCCAGGCGGGAAGTTTCGATGATGTGCCGGCTGATTCCGATCTCTTCAGCCTGATCACCCTCCATGATCCGGAATCAGGGGCAGCCGGCGTTATTTCGGCAAGCAGGGTAAGTTCAGGCACGGGGGATATGCTGTCATTTGAGCTTCATGCGGAAAAAGGTTCTCTTAAATATTCATCGCATTTCCCCGATTTTTTTGAATACTACACCGAGGACAGCGGAATATGGCATAAAATTTCTACCGGAAGCAGTTATAAACCGGTCAGCAGTTTTCCGTCGGGTCATGTACCTCCTGGCTGGCTGAGGGCCCTGGTCCATGCCCACTATGTTTTTTTCACATCGGGTGAAAGCGAATCAATGCTTCCGGACCTGGAACACGGATTGGAGGTTGAGCGGATCCTGAGAGAGAGTGCCGGGCAAATGCGCATCTTCCGCAATAGGGTCTGCAGATAACATTTCGTTCAATATGCCGATTCGGAAATTAATGCTTTTAATTCCCGCATGGAGGTTTTTTTTGATTATTAATTTATCCTGCATACCTTTAACCTTATATGATCTGAATCCAATGATTATTTTTCTATTGTTTAACCATACTGAAAAATATGGCAGCTTTTATTGATGAATTCATGAAGACATATGGTCCGGAAGTGACCAGGCAGATGTCTGCAAGCTTTGATCTCGATCAGGATACTGTTCAGAAGCTGATCCCGCAGCTGGCTCCACTGATCCTTGGCGGACTGAAGCGGCAGAAGGACGACCGTGGCGGTGACGCCAGGGTTGATCATATACTTAATAAATATGGTGACCAGTCGGTTCTTGACAACATCAGGGACCTGATGGCCAGTAAAGCATCAGCTTCATCTGTTGATGCCAATCTTGGAGGATTGCTCGGAAGCATGGGGGGCGTACAGGCCGCCCAGGTACTGGGCAAATCAATGAATATAGACGCTTCCAAGATAATGAAGATGATACCCGCACTTGCCCCCCTGATACTCGGGGCTCTCACCCGCAGGCGTGACACAGGGGGCGGAGGTATTTCTGGCATAGGATCTCTTCTGGATGCAAATGGCGATGGCAGTATCATTGATGATGTTGCAGGGTTTTTAATCAAAGGTACAGCATCACAGGGCAAGGGCAAGGGAATCCTTGGATCGCTGCTGGGAGGAATGCTCGGAACCAAATGACCAACATCATTGCAAGTCTTATTACAGCAAACTTCCTGCTGCCAAACCTCCTGTCTTAAACTGTTTTCAACAGTTTTTCCAGAGTTAACACTCTGAGTGCAATAATTCAATACGACATAACCCATATGATTGACCAATAATACAATCACGAATAAAATTAATTGTGTTCAATCATATTTGGTTCCCTGCCCGAGGGGTCAGACTATTATCCGACCTTAAAAACCAGATTAAAAACGTATGAAATCCAATTTAAGAATTGACCATGGTTAGTTCAGGTAAAATCAACCGGAGAAAATTTCTCGGATCTGCTGCTGCCGCCTCCCTGGCTTTTACAATTGTGCCGAGAAATGTTATCGGAGGCAAGGGCCATGTTGCACCAAGTGACAAACTTACCCTTGCCTATATAGGCTGCGGAACCCAGGGACTGAGAGAAATGGTTACCCTGATTCAGAATCCCGACATTCAGATCGTAACAGTATGCGATCCGAACAAGTTTACCACCGACTACGTCGACTGGTCGCATGACAGTATCAGAAACAGTATCCGGAAAGCTCTTCAGGACGCTTCCTGGGGTGAAAAAATCAAAGGTATTCCCGGGGGCAGGGATATAGGCCAGGAATTCGTACAAAAATATTATGCCAAAATCAGGAATCTTTCCGGATATAAATGCCCATCCTATTCTGATTTCAGGGAATTGCTTGAAAAAGAAAAAGACATCAGTTCCATAAAGATTATGACTCCCGATCACCTTCATGCTGCCATTGCCATTGCATCGATGAAAAAAGGGAAACATGTCGTAACGCACAAACCCATAGCAAACAGGATGAATGAAGCAAGGCTTACGATCGAGACCGCAAAAAAGTCAGGACTCAGCACACATCTCCTGGCCTGGAGCAGGCGGCCGGAATATGAAATAATCAGGGATTGGATAAAGGATGGTTTTATAGGTACCCTGAAAGAAATACACAACTGGTCCTATCGTCCGGTATGGCCGCAGTGGCAGTCAAATCCGACCGACACACCACCGGTCCCGAAAGGTTTCGACTGGGCGTTGTGGCTCGGACCCGTTCCGGATCGTCCCTACCACCCCAATTATACACATAATGTGTTTCGAGGCTGGTACGATTTCGGAGGAGGAAGCATCGCTGATATGGGCCATTACAGCCTGTTCCCGCTGTTTATCACCCTTGGCATAAATACCCCGGCAAAAACTGCAGAAGCTTACGGAACAACCACCAGGATTATTAAAGACAATGTTTCTACAGCCGTGGTAAACGATGTGGCTTTTCCCCTTTCCTGCATGATCCGTTTTGAGTTTCCCGCCCAACCCGCTCTGCCGCCATTTGATCTCATATGGTATGATGGCGGGATCAAGCCGTTGGTTCCCGATGAGCTCAGGGCAGCAGGGAAAACACTGGCTACGGAAGGAATGATGTTCGTTGGCGACAGGGGAAAGATTCTTGCAGGCTTCAGGGGCGAAAACCCCATTCTGCTCCCGGAGTCAAAAATGAACTATCTGAAAAAACAAGAAGAGGACGAATCAGAACGCCGAAGCGATAAAATATGGATTGATGCATTCAAAAATGGAACGCAGCCCGATGGAAGCTTTATTTATGCAGGTCCGGTCACTGAAACGATTCTCCTTGGCGCCGTGGCTCTCAGAGCAGGAAAAAAAGTCGAGTATGACCCTGTGAACATGAAGATTACCAATGTTCCCGAAGCTAACAAATACCTTACCAGGGAATACCGGCCCGGATGGGAGCTTTAAAAAAGTATACTGTTATTCTTTTAACAATAAACCACTCATAAAATTATCATTATGAATGAAATCTCACGAAGAAGCTTCCTTGAAAAATCAATTGTCGCGGGAGCAACTGCCATGATTACACCGTCGGTGCTGAAATCAGCTGCTCCGGCCCTCACACCCCGAATGACCCGGGATGACATTTCGCTGGCACAATGGGCCCTGGTCGAGGAGATAAGAGCCGGAAAATGGAAAACACTTGATTTTCCGTCTGTTGCCCGAAAGGATTTCGGACTTAACGGCATTGAATTTGTGAATACACTTTTCGAGGTTCCGACAGAGGGATACCTCAGGCGTCTCAAAAAGAATGCAGAGGACAACAATGTCACGATGGTCCTGATCATGGTTGACGATGAAGGTGATGGCTGTTCACCGACCAGGGAGGGACGGAAACAGTTTGATATCAATCATCGCAAGTGGATCGACATTGCTCATTTCCTGGGATGTTCTGCCATAAGGACAAATTGCAGGGGGCCTAAGGATGTAAACAAGGATGAAGCCCTGAAATACTCGGTTGAGTCTTACCAGATGTTGCTTGAATATGCAGTTCCTGCAAAAATAAGTGTCCTGATAGAAAATCATGGAGGAATATCAGACGATGCTGACTGGATGGTATCTCTCTTTAAGGCGGTAAATAACCTCTATTTCGGCAGCTATCCCGACTGGCGTCAGCCCTCCGCAGCCTTCGACAATGTTGATTACCTGGTTAAAATGCTTCCCTTTGCAGGAGGAATGTCCTACCGGAACCAGCCAACGGACGAACTGTCCGCAAAAATGATAAGAATATCCAAGGACAGTGGTTACCGGGGATGGTACGGCATAGAATCGAGCGGACGCGAAGCTATTAAAAAAGGCATTGAGCTTTTAAAGAAGCATCTTTTTTAATTACAGGCGATAACCTGATACGGGATCTCAGGCAGTCGAATGAAGAAGGCGGCTGTATCATAAATGATTACTGAAAAGCTTCGCTTACAACAACTTCAGCCTATGGTACAGCCGCCTGTGACCAGGACGGATATCAGGCTTTCTTAAGCGCTTCGAGCACCCTTTCCGGTGTCATGGGCATTCTGTACATCCTTGCCCCGGTGGCATCAAATATCGCATTGGCAATAATGGCACCTATTGCAATAATTGCCGGTTCGCCCCCGCCCTGCGGTGGTTTGTCTTTTCTGTCAAGGATCACTGCATCAATTTTCGGTACCCATGAGAATCTTGGGATATTGAAATTATCAAATCCGGTTGTGTGTATTACCCCTCCATTGAACTTAACCTCCTCAGAAAGGGCATAACCCATTCCCATTATTACGCATCCCTCAATCTGAAGGAGCGCTCCCTGCGGGTTAACGCACAATCCCATATCCTGTGCGCAACTGACCCGAATTACCTGAACATGCCCGGTATCCTTGTCAACCCTGACTTCGGCCATGAGGGCAACCCAGGTTCCGGCATCAGTACCGCAAGCCATTCCTATTCCTCTTCCCGATGGAAGCTTTGCAGGCGTATATCCGAATTTATCAGCGACCGCTTTAAGACAGTCAATCATTTTTTCATCCTTCAGGTTTTTTATCCGGAACTCAAGAGGATCAATACCGGCAGCAGCTGCCATAATATCTATCTGCGATTCCCTTGCAAAAGTGTTTGAATTGGCGTTCGGGGCCCTCCATGCACCGGTAAGGAACGGGTGAATGGCCGGTGCTCCCCTTTTCTGTTCGTAATTTGTTATCCTGAAATGAGGTATATCGTATATCTTGTCGGATCCACGTGTGCCGCCGTAGTATACTCCATAGTCCCACATCCTGATCCTGCCCTCCTTGTCCATACCTGATCTGACCCTGTAAACTCCCGCAGGATGGAATGTGTCATAAAAAAACTCTTCTTCTCTCGTCCAGATAAGCATTACAGGCTTTCCGGCCAGCTTTGCAAGCCTTGCAACCTCAACTCCCTGCTGGTGCGCTATCTTCCCCCCGAATCCTCCTCCGACGAATGGCGATATAACCCTGACCTTTTCAAGCGGCATGCCCAGTTCCGCGGCAATATCGTCCTGGAGTCCGAAGGGGCTTTGGGCTGAGGCCCACACGGTTATCCTGTCTCCTTCCATATGCCCGAGGGCGGTATGTGTCTCAATGGATGCATGTGCATCATATGGATCGAGAAATTCAGACTCAAACAACCTGGAAGACAGCCTGCTGCCCTCGGTAAGATCACCCCCGGAATTTATTATATCGACGGTTGAATCAGCCCCGACCATACGGTCATAAAGGTTACTGTCATTAACATTAGGTTCGTTGATTGAATAATCTGCCTTTATCTTTACTATTGCCTCATCCGCCTTTTCCTTGTTTGAATGAAGGACGGCAATAAAATCCCCGTCACGCACTACCTGTGTTCCCGGAACCTGTTCAACACCCGAGACATCAACCGATATGAGTTTTGCTGAATGGGAAGGGGGTCTGAGAATCCTGGCAAAAACCATTCCGGGCAGTTTCAAGTCTGCCGTATATTTTGCCTGGCCGGTAACCTTCAGAACGGAGTCTGTGCGCTTGAATGGCTTTGTAACATAGGTAAACTTTGTATAGTCCTCAACCGGAGGTTTGACATCGAGGTATTTCTCAAGTTTTTTCCCTTTGGCCAGCTGGGCATAACTGACCTTTTTCGACGGGTTCCGGATATCATATACGATTCCGTCCTTCACTTCCAGTTGTGAAACGGGAACACCAAGCTGAGACGAAGCCATTTCTACAAGGACCGCTCTTGCCTCAGCCAGTGCAATCCTCATTGCCGGACCGAATTCCCTCACGGTCAATGAACCCCATGTTCCTTCATCATAGGGGCAAAGTTCCGTGTCACCCATGATTATTTTGACCTTTTCGAACTGAACATTCAGTTCGTCGGCCATCATCTGTACCAGGGCCGTTATAACCCCCTGCCCCATCTCAATCTTGCCCGTATAACAATTGATAATGCCCGTGGGAGTAATATGCAGGAATGCATTATAGTCAGTGGTAAGTCTTCTTCGCTGCTGGGAGAGCGATACGCCTGAGCCTCCGAATCCTTTCCAGGGCCGGAAGAAAAGGAAAATACCCCCGCCAAGAAGCTTAACAAAATTCCTTCTTTTGAGACCGTTTTTCGTGGACTCTTCCTGTCTTACTGCAGTTTTAGTTTCTTTATTTTTCATGATTACTTTCCTCCTTTCATTTCTTTGGCGGCTGATTCCACTGCATCAATTATTCTTCCGTGTGCACCGCAACGGCACAGATTTTCCTCAAGTCCTTCAATTATTTCCTTCCGGGTTATTGCCGGGTTTTTCATCAGCATTCCCGTGGCTGTCATTATCATTCCGGGCGTGCAGAAGCCGCATTGCAATGCATCATGTTCTACAAAGGCCTTCTGAACAGGATTCAGTTTCCCGTTTCGGGCCAGTCCTTCAATTGTAATAACCTCTTTCCCCGACACATCGGTGACAGGCGTAATGCACGATCTGACCGGTTCCTTGTTTATCAGAACGGTACATGCTCCGCAGAATCCGTTCCCGCATCCGTACTTGGTTCCCGTCAGTCCCAGCTGGTTTCTCAGAACCCAGAGCAAAGTCTGGTTTGGGTCAGTAAGGATCGTTGTTTTCTTACCGTTGAGGGTAAAATTGATTTTAACTTCCATGTTAGCTATATTTTATTTGATTTATTTATTTCAGCCAGGTAATCTTCCCTTGTGTCAAAATCTTTCAAAACCGAAGGAGTGTCAACAATTACCTCCAGCACATCATCCTCATGCCGGCACGCAAGCGACCGAAGTGATTCATTCGTGCCGAAACCCTTTATTTCTTCCATATACTTCCCGCTGACCAGCAAAGGATGACCCCTTTTACCTTCGTATACAGGCATGGCTATACCTTTGCCTGACTCATGGTATGCATTAATAACCCTGTTAATCACCAGGGGCTCAATCAGCGGCTGATCGCCAGGGACGAACAATACTGCCCCGGCCGATCCGGGAATATTGCATAGCCCGCACTGCACTGATGAAAGCATCCCTTCCACATACTTGTCATTAATGCAAACGGATACAGGTAAATGAGATATGGCATCATATATCTCATTACTGAAAGCACCCAGTACGACAAGGGTATTATTAACTTCCGAAGTTATGACATTGGTAATTGTTTTCTCAATCATTGTTTTCCCCTGAACCGGAAGAAGCATTTTGGGTTCCTTCATCCTTTTCGATTCTCCGGCTGCCAGTATAATGGCCCATATTTCTGAATTTGAAAGTACCACAGTCTCTGAGTTTCAGGGTTTCAGGGTTTCAGGGTTTGGGAGCTGTTCCTGATCTGAATGATCTGGGCGGCTATGCTTACTGCGATCTCCTCTACGGTTTCCGAATTAATATCCAGCCCGACCGGGGCATATATCCGTTTCCACTGTTCATCCGTCGCAAGCTTCCTTTCGATGAAATCCCTGCGCATCAATTCCACCTTGTTCCTGCTTCCGATCATTCCGATATAGGCGGCATCCGATCCAATACATGCCTCCAGAGCCTCGGCATCATCCCTGTGTCCCCTGGTAACAATAACGATATACAGATCCTTTCCCTTAGCCGTGTCGGCCACCACCCGGCCAATATTCCCGGTAACAATATGATCGGCCCAGGGAATGTTGTCAGAATTCGCATACTCAGGCCTGTCATCTGCAACGGTAACTTCAAATCCGATCATTTGACCAATCCTGGCAAGGGCTTTCCCAATATGCCCGGCTCCTGCTATAAGCAGCCTGTACGGAGGTATTACGGATTCAAGATAAACAGTGTCCGACAGGTTTTCTTCCGATGCCTGCAAACTGACTTCCCTGAAATCATCAGGTTTCAGTAATGAAAGCATTTCCATGGCAGTATTTCGCACCGAATCGGCAAAATGTCCAATTACTTCAGAGCCTGTTTTTTCTGTCAGCCAGTAACGGGATATCTCCGTTTCCTGCTTTTTATTTTTCAGAATCCTCGTTATAAGCACTCCCGGAATCCTGGCTCTGTATGAATCTTTAAGGGCACCAAAAACATCCGAATGCTCCTGCAGTTCCGAATCAATCAATATACTGGCCTTTCCTCCGCAGAGTGCATCCTCACCCCCGGCAGTATTGCTGAGGATAAATTCATTAATCCCGGTCTTGTTTGTTATCGAGGGATCCATCGCAACAGCCTGTATCTTTCCCTCAAGAACACCTCCCCCGATGGTTCCGGCAACCAAACCATACCTGTTGAACAAAGCTGAGCTTCCGGACTTACGTGGAGTTGAACCGCTGGTACGAATCACCTGTGCCAGGACATATTCTGAAATATCCCCGGCGTTTTCCGGTATTTTGATGTAAATGCTGTTCATCCTTTTTCAGAAATGATAATCCAGCCTGCATGATCACTTTCACATCAATGGATTTATCAGCCATGCACAATATGATCAGTTCAGGATATTCAAATCTAAGTATTATTTTCTTTGAAAACATAAATATTAATGTTTTCTTAAGTTAAATTGCTTTAAATTTTAATCTTGTTTCAATATCTGTTTATAAATTGTCATTCCCGCCGACTTACATATTAATAATACTTATAATCTGACAACGATGAAAATACAACACACAGGCATACTGCATTATACAATTATCCTGACAATACTGATAATGCTGCCGGGATGTGATCAGGGGAAGAAACCTCCTACAGTAAATATTGATCCGGAAGGAAGATGGCTTGAGGAAATGACCATAATCATGCTGCAACAGGGATATAAGGAAGGCAGATATACTGTAAGAGATGTGGTTTCCGCCTATCTTGGCAGAATAGATGAAATTGACCGGAAGGGACCCGGGCTCAACTCGGTAATTGCAATAAATCCTGACGCAATTCAGATTGCCGGGGAACTTGACGCAGAGATGAAACAGGGAAAGATCAGGGGGCCCATGCATGGAGTCCCTGTGCTCCTGAAAGACAATATTGATACACACG
>Ga0208196_1000996_pt1 | contig 33014 bp, 29 predicted proteins | sample AD_JPNNA7_MetaG_FD_184443 | JGI IMG/M metagenome (GOLD analysis project Ga0208196, IMG submission 184443) | Active sludge microbial communities of municipal wastewater-treating anaerobic digesters from Japan - AD_JPNNA7_MetaG (SPAdes) (version 2) | ecosystem: Engineered > Bioreactor > Anaerobic...
GACAGTAGTTAAATAAGAAGTAAATTTATGAAGATCGATTCCTGTGTAATACATTTGATACCTCCTGAAGTAAATGTTGTTGATGATAACAAATTTAACTTTTTACTTATTGGAAATATCAAGCGGTTTGAACGCAAGGCGGGTAAACTACTTCGATTAATCATTTCCAGTAAGGCAAAAGTATTATCTTTGTAGCAATTTCAACCAGAAAAAGTCCGCAACAGATGCAAGCTGGTTAGAGTTGGCAGCGCACAAATCTACTGAGCTAAAAAATGAACAAAGGTAAACCAAGACCAAAAGTAAAAATATGCTGTATAAGCAGCATTGAAGAAGCTAGAACAGCAATTGAATACGGTGCTTCTGCGCTAGGTTTGGTTGGATATATGCCAAGCGGTCCCGGCGTAATTGGGGATGAACTTATTTATCAAATTGTAAAATCAGTTCCGCCGCCGATTTCAACTTTTTTATTAACAAGCGAAACTAAAGCACAAAATATTATTGCTCACTACAAACGTGTTCAGACTTCTGTAATTCAAATTGTGGATGAATTAAAAAATCGTGAATACGATATACTTAGAAACGAATTGCTCAACGTAAAACTAGTGCAGGTTATTCACGTTATAGATGACAACTCAGTAAAAGAAGCAATTGAAGTATCAAAATATGTGGATGCAATTTTACTGGATAGCGGAAATCCAAATTTATCAGTTAAAGAATTGGGTGGAACAGGAAGAACTCATAATTGGGAACTGAGCCGGGAAATCAGAAAATTAATTCCGGTTCCTTTGTTTCTTGCCGGAGGTATTAATAAAGACAATGTAAAACAAGCTATTGAAACAGTTAAACCATTTGGACTTGATCTCTGCAGCGGCGTCCGGACAAACGGCAAGCTTGATCCGCAGAAACTTAAAGAGTTTTTTAATGCAATTGAATAATAAAAGCTTAATTATAAAGATGAATGATTTGTTAATTGTTCGCTGATTAAAATTTAACAGAACATTAAGAAACAGATTACCTTACTCTTCAATTAGTTCCTTTCTTTTCATATTTTTTAGCAAGATAACTTTTAATTTTAGATTATTACAAAATATTGCGTAAAGAATTATGTTAGCGGTCATTGTAAAACGAAATCAGATACGATTGTTTCAAGTTACTAAGACAGTCCAGTGAAAGATATTTAAAACCAAATAAATAAGGCAATTATGGAAAATAAAGTGAACTCACTCAGAAAGACCGCAAAACTTGCCGGATTACTTTATCTTATACTTGTAATAACAGGCGTTTACAGTATTATGTATGTATCATCACAAATTATTGTACAGGGTGATGTTATCACCACTGCCAAAAATATCCTCGCCAAAGAATTTTTATTTCGGACAGGCATAATTAATGATTTAATCAGCAACACTATTTTTGTGCTTTTGGTATTGGTTCTGTACCGGATGTTCAAACAGGTAAATGAGCATCAGGCTAAATTAATGGTTGCATTTGTGATTGTGCAAGTTCCCGCAGTTTTTATTATGGAGGCATTAAATATTACTTCTCTTATGATTTTTAAAGGAGAAATATTGCAAACATTTGAACTTAATCAAAAACAAGATTTGGCAATGTTATTTCTTAAAATTAACGACAACGGCACTTTGACAATGGAAATGTTTTGGGGACTTTGGCTTTTGCCATTTGGACTATTGGTATATAAGTCAAGATTTATTCCCCGTATTTTTGGGATATTGCTCGTCATTGCAGGAATATCATATATAGTTGACAGTTTTGTATCTCTACTTTTTCCTACATACAGTACATTTGTGAACCAACCTACACTTTTATTAGTAGCAATTGGAGAAATTTCAATAACTCTATGGTTTTTAATTAAGGGTGTGAAAAATATATCAACAATTGAAAAATAATAAGGCCAATAGTCAGCTTCGCTTTGGGACAGCAGACAATGAAAAAAAAGAAAAACAACGAACCGCTAACAAACGGTATAGCCAATAGCAGGCTCAGTGGTATGCGAAGGGTTGTAGCCCGCTTTAACTTTTCTTGTAACTTGATAGGAAATCGCCCGAAATCGGCAACTTTTCATACCGCCAAACGTTGTGTGCTACTTTATGTAACAACCTAAAGAGATGTGAAATAACCGATACATTATTTATGATAACCACAATTAAACTCACTTTTATATTTATTTCCTTATCGTTTTCTCAATTTTTATATGCACAGGTAAATGATACAACTCTCATTCAAAAAATAATTTCAGCAGCAAAAACACAAGAAGAGACTTCCTCTATACTTCGTGTATTAACTGACTCTATTGGCGGCAGAATAACAGGGACGTCACAGAGTAAGGAAACGTCCGCATTCCTTTTGAAAAAATTGAAAGAAATTGGAATCGATAATGCACACCTTGAAGATTTCGAGCTAAAAACAAGCTGGGCACATAATTCAGCATCCGGACGTATTATTAATCCGACCCATCAATTTATGGTCGTAGGTTCTTATGGTTGGTGCCCGGGAACAAAAGGAGAGATCACTGCAAAAGTTGTCGATCTTAGATTTTTTAAAAATAAAAAAATACCAGAACGGTTTGAGGGCATTATGGGTGCAGCAGTAATTGTAGAACCTATTGCATTTGAAGATCAACCAAGTCAGGTGACACGAATACTTTTAGCCAATGCCCTTGCGAAATCTGGTGCAGCAGCAATGCTTATTCCCTCAGACAAACCTAACCGCTTACTTTATATATCTGCGTTTGGATTTTATCCAATGGCTCCGTTACCTGTTATTTCAATAGCTAAGGAAGATGCTCTTTTGTTGCATCGCATTCTTGAATATCATCCGGTTACAATAACATTGAATATAAACAACAGCATTAGCAATAAGGCTTCTAAGGAATTCAATGTTATTGGAGATATTCCAGGAACAGATACTGTGGGAACAATATTAATTGGCGCACATTTCGATTCATGGGATTATGGACAAGGTGCACAGGATAATGGTTCGGGTGTAGCAGCAATAATGGAGGTTGCAAGAATATTTAAACAGCTTGATATTAAACCAAAACACACTATCCGGTTTGCATTTTTTAGCGGAGAAGAGCAGGGCCTGCTCGGTTCTCATGCCTATGTAATCAAGCACGCCAACGAATTAGACAAGTTAAAAAGTGTTCTGATAATGGATGATGGCGCACAGGTGCCGAAAGGCTTTATGATACATGGCAGATCAGACCTGGATAATATTTTATCAAGGGTATTTCAAGCGTTGTCTCCACTTGAAGCAACTGGGATTTCAGCCGACGCAAGCTTTGATACCGACCATGCGCCGTTCCTTGCAGAAGGAATTCCGTCTTTCACTCTTTGGGTAAATGAAGGAGATTATGATATCAATCATCACTCCATCACTGACACTTATGACAAAGTTGATGCGGGTTTGCTTGCAACAGATACAGCCGTATTAGCTGTTGCCGTTTATAGTTTGGATCAACATTTGAAAGCCGTCAATAATCGTCTTTTCCAAGACGAAAGAAAAGCGTTGATGAAAAAAAATGGATTAGAATCTGTGCAAAAGATGTTGTCTAGATCATGGCGGTGAGTTAATTAAATAGCAGATAAAATATAAGTAAATTCTCAAAAAATCAGATGCTCAGAAAACAGAGCAAAACGTTGCATTTTAAGCACTGAACCGTTTGCTGTAATTTGATATTCAACGATATACTAACAAAACACTTTATAGATATTGAACAATTTAGCCCGAACAAATACAGAAGTATTTCGGAGAAATCAGAAAATCAATTCCGGTTCCTTTGTTTCTTGCCGGAGGTATTAACAAAGACAATGTAAAACAAGCTATTGAAATCGTTGAACCATTTGGACTTGATCTTTGCAGCAGCGTCCGGACAAACGGCAAACTCGATCTACAAAAACTAAAAGAATTTTTTAACGCAATTGAATTTTAAAAGCTTAATTATAAAGATGGATGATTGGTGGATAATTATCGAGTGAATATTGTTTTTAAAAAAAATTATAAGCAATATTGAGTAAAGAATTATGTTAGCAGTTATGCTAAAATCCGCACCAACTGATTTCTACCGTTAATAACTTGCGGACACTTTTAACGATTCAAGGCGACTTTTTGATTATATTAGGGAACAAATATTTTAATAATAAAATGACAGTAAAACGAAATAAAAAAGTATCATTAACACCATACTACTACACCGACTTTGGACAGGCGTATTTAGGTGACAGTTTGGAGTTAATGAAGCAACTGTCTGATAGTTCAATAAATTTAATTCTGACTTCTCCCCCTTTCGCATTGACAAGACAGAAGGAATATGGAAACAAGCAAGAGCAAGACTATATTGATTGGTTTATGCAATTCTCAAAGGAGTTTTATAGACTTCTTGTAGACAACGGCTCATTAGTGATTGACTTAGGCGGTGCATATCTACCCGGTCATCCAGTAAGAAGCATTTACCAATATGAATTACTTGTAAGACTTTGCAGAGAACAAAACTTCTTTTTAGCACAGGAGTTTTTTCATTACAACCCAGCCCGACTTCCAACACCAGCAGAATGGGTAACTGTTCGTAGAATTAGAGTTAAAGACAGTGTTAATATAGTTTGGTGGCTTTCAAAAACAGAAAATCCAAAATCTGACAACAAACAAGTGCTAAAACCATACAGCGACAGTATGAAAGCTCTTTTGAAAAATGGTTACAAAGCACAGCTAAGACCAAGCGGACACGACATTTCAGACAAATTCGGTAATGACAACGGTGGAGCAATCCCACCAAACTTACTTGAATTAGCAAACACTGAAAGTAACAGCTACTATATGAAAAAATGCAAGGAGTTGGGCATTAAACCACACCCTGCAAGGTTTCCAAAAGACTTTGCTGACTTCTTTATCAAATTTGCAACGGACGAAGACGATTTAGTCCTTGACCCATTTGCAGGAAGCAATACGACAGGTTATGCAGCTGAGAAACTTGAAAGGCGTTGGATTGCAATGGAAATTAACGAACCTTATTTAGAAGGCAGTAAAATTCGCTTTGAAGAAGAAACAGACCTTTTCAAAACAGCGGTCAAATTAAATGGCGCGGCACAGAAAGTATGATTTATTAGATTTTATAGTTCAGTCTATAAACGATTGCGGTTGGAATGTGCTTTATGTTGGCGATATTTCACAGCACCCTTTTGTTTTAAAAATTTACAACAATGAAGAAAGCTATCTGCTTAGAATTTACATTTGGAATTTAACTCACGGTGGCGGTGCAGCCAGACCCAAAGACGAATATCGCATTCAAATTACGGGTGCAGACCACTTTGAGCAACACAAAGACGAAAAAACTTTAATTCTTGGTTGGTGGGGAGAAGTCGGAGTATTTGCAGGTTTTGATTATACAAAACATACAGGCAAACTTGGGTTTTCGCCTTCAATGCAAATTCGTGAAGAGTTTTTACGCAAAGCTCTCATAAACGGCTTTTCACCTTGCGACAAAGGCAACAAGGAAATTGCTATTGCTTTTCGTCCTGACTTCTTTATTAGCTATGTTCAATCATTAGAACAACTTCACGGTTTTGGAACTTCTAAAAAGGACTTTAAAGTATTGGAAACAGTTTCCGACCAACCGCTTGAACTAAACACAAAATTGATTGAGCAAGTAAGCAAGCAAAGACAAACCGCAGTAATTCAACTAAGCAAAAAACTCCGTGATACAAGTTTCAAAGCAAGAGTATTGACAGCCTACAGTAATAAATGTGCATTTAGCGGAATGCAATTAAAATTAGTTGATGCAGCACACATTGTCCCAGTAAGCTCTAACATTTCTACAGACGACACAGCAAACGGAATAGCACTTTCAGCGCTTTATCACAGAGCTTACGACAAAGGACTTGTAACTTTTAATGAGCAATATCAAATCATTGTAAACACTAATAAAATGAAAAAGCTGAAAGAAATTGGCTTTGACGGTGGTATGGACAAATTCATAAAAGACCTTAGACCAATTATCAATGTCCCACCTGCAATTTCAGACAGACCAAACGTTGCATTTATAAAAGAAGCAAACAAATTAAGGGGATGGAAATAAACCCGACATTGACGATTGAAAACAGAATCGCTACTGCCAACAGCCAGTTTGCCAAAATAGCGGGTTAAGTGTTTCAATTAAATTTCCACACCTTCTCTCTCTAACAGGTATAACTATCTTCTACCTCTTAAAATTCCTCGCTTAATCACAAATCTCCTCATTATTAATAATTACACTATATTTGTTTAATTAGTGTAAATTGTGTAATTTTGCATTAGATGATTTTGTAAAGAAAACAGCAACCTTATTATGGCACTAACTTCACGAAAAAAAGATTATATAAACAAAGCAATATCTGTTTTTAAGCAAGCTGGTCTGCGTCTTTCACTGGAAGAAGTTGCCGGCAAAATGGGTATTACGAAAAAAACTATCTACAATCACTTTTCTTCCAAGGATGAGCTGCTGAAAGAATGTATTTCGTCTATCTCATCCGATATGCAGAAAGCTATGAGCGGATTGAATGATAAATCAAATTCAGCAATTGAAAATCTCCGCAGCAGTTTTTTACAGATCAATCATTTTTTTACTGTGCTCAGTCCGATTTTTTTCTACGATATAATGCGGCTCAATCCAAATCACGCGATGTCAGAACATCTTATCGGATCGGATTTATTTCAACAGAAAATGGAAGCAAACTTAAAGCAGGGAATCAACGAAGGCGTTTACTTAAAAGATTTGGATGTTGATTTTATCAGCCGGTATATCACTTATTCTGTTTTCGGATTTTATATCAATGGTTTGATTAATCATAATCCTTATATCAATAAATCATACTTCGAAGATACTATTGAATATCATTTGCGGGCTATCGTTTCGGAGAAGGGAAAGAAATTATTATAACGATGCGTTATGAAATCGAATTTTATAAAATCAGTCTGCATAGTGTTCGGCATTTTGATTGGATCAACGAATATTTTTTCCCAGAATGTTTATTCGTTACAGCAATGCCTGGAATATGCACTCGATAACAATCGCAGCCTGAAAAAAACACACTATGATATAGAAAAAGCAGCCTACGCACGAAAAGAAATATTGGGTGCTTTACTTCCGCAGATCAACGGTTCGGCAAGCCTGAATGACAACCTGAAAAAAGCAAAGTTTATTATGCCGAATTTTATAAACAGTATGCTTCCTCCTGCAGCACAGGACCCTGATGCACAAAAGTATATGACAATCGAGATGGGAACTAATTACAATGCAAATGTGGGAGTAACACTTAATCAGCAAATATTGAATTTTTCACTTTTTAATACACTGAGCATTGCTAAAACCGCAGAGGAAATTGCCGAGCTCGGACTTGAATCCAACGAAGAGGAAGTTATCTATCAGGTTGCAAATCTTTTTTACAGCATACAATCCACCGAATATGCGGTCAGTCAGATGGAACGAAGTATTGAGCTTGTTGATAAGATGTTAAAGATGATGGAACTGAACTACGAGAACGGATTGGTTAAAAAAGTAGATGTTGACAGATTGAGAGTAAGTCTTGTGAATCTTACAACTCAGAAAAGCGGAATTAAAAACGCAGCTGAAGTTCAAAAGAATTTGCTGAAGCTTCAGATGGGATTTAATATAAACACTCCGATTGAAATTCAGGAAATAAATCTTGCGTTGTTTGAAGAGAAAGTAAAAGATAAGACTGAAATGCTTTTCTCGCTTGATAATCAAACTCCGTATCGCTTACTGATGGGAAAACTCGATATGGTTAAGCTTCAGAAAAAATCAGCCGTTTATGAAAACCTGCCTGTTCTTTCTCTAATGTTTAATTATCAATATTCAGGTGTAAGCGATGAATTTTTCAAAGGAAAAACAAATTACTGGTATCCAAGCTCTGTTATTGGATTAAACTTAAGAATACCGATATTCAGCGGATTTTCACGCAACGCTAAGATCTGGCAAAACAGCATTGAGATTCAGAAGACAGAAGAAGATGCCGGAATACTTGAACAATCTTTGAATATGACTTATATGAATGCGCGGATGAAACTAAACGATGCACGGAACACAATTGAATTACAGCGCGATAATCAGAGTCTGGCAGAAGATGTATTCAATATTACAGAGAACAACTTTGTGCTCGGTCTTTCTTCGATGTCAGATATTCTAAACGCAAGTCAATCGCTTATACAAGCACAGCTAAGCTACGCCAATGCTCTGAGTGATTATATGAAAGCATATATCGATCTAAAGAAAACAAGCGGTAACATCCGCGATTTAATGAATGAAAAATAAAAACTTAAAAAATAGATAGTATGAAAAAGACAATTTACATTTTATCTGTGTTTGCAGTAATTGCATTCATTGTGGTTGTTCTTATACTGAATAAACAAGCTACTTTAAAGAAAACAGAGATGGTTGCTGATGCTTCATCCGCGGTTGCAGTAAAAATTTCAACAGTTAAAGACAGCACTTACTCTGTGGAATTTTCATCAAGCGGTGTGCTGGAAGCTTTACGCGATCTGCAGTTTGTATCGGATGTAACGGGACGCATTTTAAACATTTATGCAGATGAAGGAAGTTATGTAAGCAAAGGTAAAATGCTGATCCAGCTTGATTGTGAAATGCTTAGAACAGAGGTTGCTTCGAGTGAAGCGGCTTATGAAACATTGAAAAAAGATTACGAACGATTTAAAAGCTCTAATGAACAAGGAGGAGTTACGGATCAGCAGCTTGATAATATCCGCACACAAATGATTGCTGCTGAAAGCCGTTATCTTACAAGTAAACGACGGCTTGAAGATGCTTCATTAAAAGCTCCGATATCCGGAACAATCTACAAACGATATATTGAAGTCGGCAGTTTTATAAGTCCCGGCGTTAAACTTTTTGATATTATTGATGACTCCCAATTGAAAGCGATGTGCTATGTTACCGAAAAACAACTTTTAAGCATACGCAAATCGCAGCCGGTAACAATTAAATGCGAAACATTTCCTGAGGAAACTTTCACCGGTAAAATTACTTTTATCGGAGAGAAAGCCGATCGTTCACTAAATTTTCCTGTTGAGATAACAATTACAGATCATAAAAAACAATTAAAGTCTGGAATGTTCGTTACTGTGCTTTTCAATTCGAAAGATCAAAAGAACGGAATCTTAATTCCGCGAAATGCAATTAGCGGAAGTATTCGGGCGGCAAATGTGTTTGTTGTTGAAAACGGCACTGCAAAAAAACGAGGTGTAATTATCGGTGAGATGGTCGGTGATCAGGTTGAAGTTTTGCAGGGATTGAACGCAGGAGAAAATATTGTGGTTGCCGGACTAATAAATGTTTCGGATGGAACAAGAGTAAAAAATATTCAGCAATGATAAATTAAATTTATTAAGAAGATGAAAATTTCAGAATTATCAATAAAGCGACCGGTATATGTCATTGTTCTGTTTTTGCTGCTTACGGTTTTAGGAATTTTAAGCTACAACAGCCTTAGTGCTGAACAGATGCCAAAATTTTCTCCGCCTATTCTTAATATTCAGATTATTTATCCGGGTGCATCGCCAAGTGAAGTGGAAAATTCACTCACACGAAAAGTTGAAGACGCTCTTTCAAGTATGGAAGGAATTGATCAGCTTCAATCGTATTCGTTTGAAGGAATGTCAATGATGATTGTATCATTTGTCTATGGAACAGATATAGATAAATCGGTTACCGATGCACAAAATCTGCTTAATGCAAAACGGGCTGAACTGCCGCGTGAGATTCTTTCGCCAACTATTTCAAAAATTTCTGTAGATGAAAAACCGATACTGATTCTTTTTGCAACTTCCAACTTAGAGCCGACAGATTTTTATGATTTGATTGACAAAAGGATTATTCCGGAATTTTCAAGAGTGCGCGGAGTGGCTAAAATTACGCTTGTCGGAGGTATGCAGCGCGAGATACAAATAAATTTTAATCGTGAGAAACTGAAAACATTCGGACTTACTCCGTTGATGATTCAAAATGCTATTCGTGCTGCCAATCTTGATTTTCCGACTGGATATCTGCACAGCGATGAATCACAAACTGCAATCCGTCTTTCAGGAAAACTTAAAAACATTGAAGAGCTGAGACGATTGGTTATCAACACTTCGCCAACTGGTGCACAAATTCGTCTTGGCGATATTGCAGATGTTTCAGATGCCGTAAAAGATCCTGTTAAACTCGGACGGGTTAACGGACAGGATGCAATCCTGATCAATCTACAAAAACAATCAGATGCAAACGCTATTGAGGTGAGCGATCAGGTGTTGAAAACTATCACTCAGTTGCAGGAAACTTATTCTGCTGAAGATTTGAAAATTACAGAAGCGCAAAACACTACAACATTTACGAATCAATCAATCAATTCTGTTTTTACTGATTTGATTCTTGCCATTCTATTGGTAACGCTGGTTATACTTTTATTTCTTAATAACATCCGCAATGCACTAATTGTGATGGTGGTTGTTCCGGTTTCATTAGTTTCAACTTTTATCGGAATGCAGCTGTTCAACTTCACTCTTAATCTTATGTCATTGCTTGCATTATCGTTGGTTATAGGTGTGCTTGTAGATGATGCAATTGTGGTTATCGAAAATGTTTACCGCCATATTGAGATGGGAAAGAACCGTGTGAAAGCAACTTTCGATGCAATGAACGAAATTGGGTTTACTGTTATTTCAATTACTATTGCAATAGTGATGGTGTTTCTGCCGGTTATATTTACCGAGACGCTTGTTTCGGATATTCTTCGTCAGTTTTGTGCAGTAATTGTTATCTCAATTCTTTTCAGTCTGTTAGCTGCACTAACATTGGTGCCGCTTCTTACTTCACGATTCGGAAACATTCAGGAAATAAAGGGCAAAAACATTTTTCAAAAAATGTTAAGAAGCTTTAACAAAGGCATTTCACAATTCAGCAACTGGATTTCTGAAATTCTTAAATGGGGTTTGGGACATAAGCGCTGGGTAGCACTTATTGTAATTGTAATTACGATTGCGGTGATGGCTTTGTTTCCTCTTGGATTTATCAACTTTGAGTTTCAACCCTATATAGATCGCGGAGAATTTATTGTTCAGCTTGAAATGCCGAAAAGTATTTCGATGGAAGAATCAAACGCACTGGTGCAGCGTGCTGAAAACTGGTTTATGAGCCGATCCGAGGTTGAAGATATTGTTACAATGGTTGGAGTTACCAGCGATAATACTCAAAGCACTAAAGGCACGCCTTATCTTGCAGAATTAAATGTAAAGATTAAAAAACTTAGCGAAGGAACCGAAACATATATTACACGAATACGCAAACCGTTATCGGATTATCTTGTTGATGCAAAGGTTAATATTTTCAGTGTAAGTCTTACAGGCACAGCTTCGAAAGCTGCAGTTGAATATGTTATATCCGGCAGCAACGCTGATTCAGTAATGATCTTTGCAGAAAAAGCGCTCCAGATTCTTGGTTCTATTCCTGGAGTTATGCAGCAGGAACTATCTGTTGAAAATGCAACTCCTGAAATTACTGTTACAATAAACCGCGATAAAATGTCGCTGCTCGGTCTTTCGCTCGATAATGTTGGAATGGTAATGCAGATGAATTTTCAGGGCAATGATCAATTGAAATATTCTGAAGGAAATTATGAGTATGATATTAACATCCGTTCTGACAAAGCGTATCGAGAAAAATCTGAAAATGTTTCCAACCTGACATTTGTAAACAACCGCGGCGAAAGTGTAAGGCTATCACAGTTCGCAACTATTTCACTCGGAACAGGTCCAAACCGTTTGGAGCGATTTGATCGCAACAGTTCGGTAACTCTCCGCTCACAGGTTTTTGGTGTGCCAGCCGGCGCAGTTTCAAAAGTGTTTATGTCAGAGATAAATAAAATGAACAAACCGCAGGGCTTACGGATTGAAACTGTCGGCGATATGAAAAAAATGAGCGACTCAATGAGTGTGCTTACTACTGCATTAATGCTTTCGTTGATGCTTATCTATTTATCAATGGTTGTATTGTATAACAACTGGACAGATCCGTTTGTTGTTATGTTTTCAATTCCGTTTTCAATCGTCGGAGCCATACTTGCGCTTGCACTTACAAACACTGCAATGAGTATTTATGCTATGCTCGGATTAGTAATGCTTGTTGGACTTGTTGCAAAAAATGCAATACTTCTTGTTGACTTTGCAAATGATGCCCGCGCACAAGGCAAAGATATTGACGAAGCGTTGATTCATGCAGTCAGAATCAGAACCCGCCCGATTCTGATGACAGCATTATCAACAGTTATCGGAATGCTGCCTGTTGCATTATCAAAAGGCTCCGGCGCTGAATTGCGAAACGGGATGGCCTGGGTAATAATCGGCGGAATGACAATGTCAACACTTTTAACATTAGTAGTTGTGCCGGTAGTTTATAAAGTTCTGCATCCCGCCCGCAAAGCGAAGAGAGAAAAAATTGATATTGAAAAACTGATGTATGCGAAGGAATAAATTAGAGAGTTTGAAAAACATATTCTCGCTTGGTGATTTATAAAAAAGTTTTAATTAGTTTTAAGGGAATGAAAACGTAATATGAAAAACTTATTTTCTTTACTGTTTCTAATATTTTGCATCACATTTATTAATGCGCAGGAAAACAAAAACTCTGACTTTATACTTATTTCAGGAATTGTAACCGATTTCGACAACAATCCTATTGATAGTGCCTTCGTTGAAATAAAATATTCAGATTTTTCGACAGCTTATAAAACATATTCAGATAAAAATGGATATTATGAGATACAAATAAAGAAGGGAAAATACTTAGCCTTAGCATCAATGAAACTTGCTGAATATCCATCAGCAAACTCCACTCTACCAAAAGAGAAACAGAAATTGGAATTTTGGTGTTGGAATTTAGTTGCTGATGAAGACCTTACCATAAATATAAGATACAACAGGTTAGAAATTTATGGTGTAAATGTTTTTCGGATACAGGGAGCGACGCCCGGATACACAATATATTGTCGTCCAATTAGTCTGACTCGTTTCTTTTCTGGTCCAGACGAGGATCTTTCCCAAATAGACCTGTGCCCAAATCCTGATGAACTTTCAGTAAAGGTGAAGATAAACGGTAATTATGTAAACGTCAATATGAAGGAGAAAGTCAGAGAATATGTCCCGGAAGGATCGCTTTTTGGTTATTTAATTCATGTTGATTTACCTAATCAGCTAAACGAAAAGACATACGACATTATGGAAATAGAAATGTTAGATATTAAAACGAAAGACAAGGGAGAAGCTTTTTATTTTATCGAAAAAGAAAATTACGAATAAAGAACAATGTTTCTTTCGATTTAAAATTAGCAGGAACAAATCATCGTTTCAATATTTATGCTCTCCTAGATGGTTTACAAAAAAGTTTTAATTAGTTTTGAAAAAATGAAACTCATATTTATGAGATCTATACGCTAACTAATGTATGTATAGATCTGGTTTTGTGAGATATATAAATAAGTTAAGCGCAAGCATTACTGAAAAACAATCTGGAGAGTCAACAATGTAAAATATTAGATAAAATATAGTATGGGAAACAAAGAAATAATCGAGAGAATATTTAAAAGTTCAACTGATTCTAAGCTAATTCACGAAGCGGTTTTATTGGTAGAAAACAGCAGCGGTGATTTTTCTGCCAGCCTTGAGTATGGTGGAAAAACTATTGACACGCTTATTAATTCAGCAAGCGTTGGAAAACTTTTTACAACTACCTGCATAATAATGTTGCAGGAACAAAAAAGACTATCATTAGACAACCTCGTAGTTGATTATTTTGATAAAAATACTTTTAACGGTTTACACAAATTTAAGGGGGTGGATTATTCACACAAACTTACCCTTTCCGACTTGCTCTTTCAAACGAGCGGCATTCCTGATTACGAAACGGAAGGTGGTATTATAGAACGAGCGATCAAAGAAGACTTTCATATAAGCACATCAGAATTAATAGAAATTACAAAAACCTTAAAACCACATTTTGCCCCGATTGGAAAGAAGGCATATTATTCAGACCTAAATTTTCAGCTGCTGGGAGAAATTATCGAAAAGACAACACAAACTTCATTAGAGGAAGTTTTCCGAAATTATATCTTTGAACCCTTAGGCTTGACTAAGACATATGTGCCTGTAGATAAAGACTTCGTCCCCAATATTTTTTTCAAAAATAAATCATTGTGCCGCCCAAAACTGATTATGAGTTTGCGTGGTGGTGGCAACACCATCTCAACATCACGAGAATTGATGATATTTTTAAAAGCCTTTTTTAATGGACACTTTTTCCCGCAAACCATTTTTGAAAAGTTATCGTGTTACAGAAAATTGCAAATATCAATGGGACCAATACATTACGGTGGTGGATATATGCAAATACCACTAAATACGATAATGACACTTTTTAAGGGGAAGGGTGAATTATTGGGGCATTCAGGTTCAACAGGCTCATTTGCATTTTATTATCCTAATAAAGACCTGTATTTTGTCGGCGATACAAATCAAATGGCAAATCCCGGATTTCCTATTCGATTAATTATGAAGCTTGCTATCTCCGTAAAATAAATTTGATAAAAAGACTAAAACAAAAAATATAAATGGAAATAAAAACTCTTGAAAAAACAAACTTTGAAATAATAATCAAAGCATTTACTCAGGCTTTTGCTGATTATGATGTTCGGTTAAATGCCGAAGAACTCCGAGCTATGTGGAAAAGACGTGGATTTAATCCCGGCTTGTCGTTTGCCGCATTTGAGGGAGAAGATATTGTATCATTTACATTGAATGGAGTTGGAAATTTCAATGGAATGAAAATGGCTTATGACACAGGAACAGGAACATTGGAGGAGTATCGGGGCAGGGGTTTGGCAACGGAAATTTTTGCATATTCAATCCCTTATTTAAAAGAGGCTAATATCAGTTATTATCTGTTGGAAGTATTGCAGCATAATATAAAAGCTGTATCTGTTTATCGGAATATTGGCTTTGAGGTAACACGTGAGTTTAACTATTTTATGTGGAACAATGAAGAAATCAATAATGAAATAAAAACTATTGAAATCCCCTGTTACATTGAAAAGATAGAAATTGAAAAATATCCTTTAGTTTCAAACTTCTGGGATTTTTTTCCCTCGTGGCAGAATAGTTTTGAATCAATTCAAAGAACGAAAGAAAGCTTTATCAGCCTGGGTGCATTTATAGAGGAGAACTTTGTTGGTTATTGTGTTTTTGAGCCTGCCTCGGGAGATATTACACAAATAGCTGTCGATAAACCCTATAGAAGAAAAGGAATTGCTTCGTTATTACTTTATGAAATACAAAAACTCAATAAAAATCCGAAGATGAAATTAATAAATACTGATACTTCCTGTAATTCAGTTGTTGATTTTCTAAAATCGAAAAATATTGAGGTATTAGGAAAGCAATTTGAAATGATAAAAAAAGTATAAACGGCATTTTTCGAACAGTGCTCCAAGATGGTAGAAGTAATCCCAAAGAAAGGGCGGTGCGAAATTGAAAGTATCCCCTTGTTGCAGGATCAGTGGAAATAAAAGAGCGGTTTTTTTTACAAAGATGAACCTTTGGTTAGTCAAATTGAGCTTTACTTCTACAACGTTATCTATCCGATAATGAAATACATACAAAAGATTTGGCTTCTTATATTTTTCAATTTTATATTAGTCATAACAGATTAATATTTTTAATGTGTATACTTCTCATTAAAGCGCTAATCAAAACAAAAACAATCAGTTTTTATAACCAACCTATAATAACATAAAAAATGAAACCAATTTTATTTTTAGCGGTGGCACTATTTACATCTTGTATAATAAATGCTCAGGATATAACAGGACAGTGGAAAGGAATTTTAAAAATTCAAGGAATGCAGCTCAGGGTTATATTTAACATAAGTAAAACTGACTCGGGCTATATTTCTACTTTGGATAGTCCCGACCAAGGAGCAAAGGAAATTCCTGTTACAACGACAATATTTGAAAATTCAAAATTGAAATTAGAATCTAAAACTTCAAGATTTGAATTCAATGGAGAATTAGAAGATACAATAATAGTTGGCACCTTTAATCAGGGTGGCATTTCAATTCCACTCAGTTTAGTAAAAGCAACAAATGTTGAAATTGAAAACACAATTCCGAAAAAACCACAGGAGCCGACAAAGCCTTATGCTTATTATTCGGAAGATGTAACTTTTGAAAACAATAAAGCTAATGTTACTTTGGCAGGTACTTTAACCTTGCCTAAAAAAGAAGGAAATTTTCCAGCAGTTATTTTAATAACAGGAAGCGGACCTCAAAACAGGGATGAAGAAATATTAGGACATAAACCATTTCTTGTGATTTCGGATTATTTAACTAAAAACGGAATTGCAGTTTTACGATACGATGATAGAGGCGTTGCTAAATCAACAGGAGATTTTAAAACGGCAACAACCTTTGACTTTGCTTCTGATGTAGAAGCTGCTATTTCATATCTAAAAACAAGAAATGAAATTTGTGTAAAGAAACTTGGTTTAATAGGTCATAGCGAAGGTGGAATTATTACGCCGTTCGTTGCAGCAAAATCTAAAGATGTAGATTTTATAATTTTACTAGCTGGACATGGGCTTCAAGGCGATAAATTAATGCTTTTGCAAAAAGAAAAACTTGAAAGAGCAATTCAAATTGATGAGCAGGAAATTTCAAAAGGACAAGAAATATTTGGCGGGGCATATGACATAATTCTTAATTCAAACCTAACTGATACTGACTTAAAAAGCAAAATCAATAGCTACCTTAAACAAAGTTTTGCGGGTGGAATAACAGAAGAACATGTAAATACAATAACAAACCAGATAACAACCCCCTGGATGATTAATTTTCTTAAGTATAACCCTGCTTCTACATTAGAGGAAGTGAAGTGTCCGGTTTTAGCCCTAAACGGAGAAAAGGATTTACAAGTTCCGGCACAAGAAAATGTCAGTGTAATTAAAACTTCATTAGAAAAGGGTGGAAATAAAAACATTATGATAAAAGTTTTTCCGAATTTGAATCATCTTTTTCAAGAATGTAAGACCGGTTTGCCGAATGAATATTCCAAGATTGAAGAGACATTTTCTCCTGAAGCATTAGACCTAATAACAACGTGGATTAAGAAGCAGATTGAATAAAATTCTGATAACAAAAGGCTTGACGCCAGACTATCTGAAAGCACAAATAATGGCTGTCGTTCGCTATCAGTTTAGTGTCCAGAAAAAATATTACTGTTTTGTATTTATCTTCTGCTGTAGTTTTTTAATCTGCTGATGCTTGGATTGAAAAAGAACTGATTCATAAATCTTATTTAGATTCAAGAGATTGATCTTTTTCTTATTGAATCGACAGAAGACAATTGGCGGAAGATTGATAATTTGGTTGAGTTAAAAAAAATAAATAAAAAAAGTAGGTGACAACATAAAATATAAAACAGTTGGGATTCAGTAGTTTACAAGGCTTTTTTTCTCGCTGAAGTGTTTTCATCCGTAGATGGGAATGCGCTCTGAAAACCCAGCCGTCTAATATTGTCAGGCGTCGCTAAAAACAGAATATCTGCAAAAACAATAATAAATATCATTTTAAAAATGACTGACAAATCAAAAGAGTTGAACTCTATCATTAAGCTTGTTAACAATAAGTTACATTTCACCGGATCTGTTGATAACAATGATCCTGTTTCAATTGACTATATGACTCCTCTTGGAGATGACTTGGGTTATACATCTCTTGAATTGTTCCTTCTTAGTTTTTCTTCCTGCTTGGGAAGTGCTATACTTATATTCCTCAGAAGAATTAATAAGACAATTACAAATTTTGAAATTCACTCTAATGGACAAAGAAGAGAAGAACATCCAACAGGGTTTAAAAGCATACATCTTGATATAAAACTAACATCTTCTGACTCTACGGAAGAAGACTTGAAAAAAGTAATTGCGCTTGCAGAGGATAAATATTGTCCGGTATGGTCTATGATAAAGGGTAATACTACTGTTGAAATAAATGTTGTAATCTCAAAATAAGTTGTGTTGTTATTAAAGGGTCGTAATATTTCATTGGATTAACACAGTTTTACAACGTCTGTATAAGGCGATGAAAACAAAGACGCTTTTGTAAATCTTATAATATATTGTTGTCTTTCTTGAAAGCAACAACTGTGTTAACTTCTTCCAAAGAGGTGGCATTCAAATAAACTATGCCTCTGAATGTTAGCGGCAATCACAATGAAGATTACTGCAAGACAGACAATGCAATACTTTACACCACTTATACCAAATATTGTGTGTCTGGGCGATGATGTATTCGCTGATGGCATTTTTACTATCACTACTGATAAATCAACAGGAAGAATATGCGGGGTATACTAAAAAGCTATGTATGGAATGCAAAAATTAAATTAGACGAAACAGAAAAACCAGCAATGGAGTCGGGCTGGAAAAGAATACTATACTAACTGAAAATTAAAGCTTAATTAGGATGACGTATGATTATAATAGCTATACACTACATTCTTAGTTTGTGTGCAATTTCCCTTTTTTCACAAGAGACTTGCGAAACTGTATTTAATGATAAGCCGGAAATTTTTATTATAGGGACTATACATTCAATGCATTTTAATCCGGAATATCATTATTCTCTTATCGATATTCAGGCACAGATTTGTGCTTTGCAGCCTGACCTGGTTTGTGGAGAGATAACACCTGAAGCTTATGAACAAGCTATGGAAGGGTATTTTCCGCCGGAAGCAGCTTTTCTGGCACAAATGGCAACAAGACTAAATTACCGATTTGAGCCTGTTGACTGGCGACTTGATTATGCGACCCAATTAAAGGCTGAGGAGGAATATCCTAAATCGGTACTAGAAAAAGTCTCCTCCTTTGCTAAGACTTATTTTGCCAAATTCAAAGAATCTGGCAGTTCATCCGTATATGACGACATCCATAACGAAATGAATTTAGCAATTGTTGATTCAGTATTTGAAAAAATAATAGGAGCTGATCAGATTGCAGTAATAGCACATGGTAATTGGAGTGAACGAAATAGACGCATTGTAGAAAATGGATTGGCTGCTGCCAGAAATGCACGTAGGATTGTTTTTGTTTTTGGCAGCGATCACATACCACAGATTAGACGTCAATTAGAAGTTTTAGGATATAAAGTTCAAATACCAGCCCGTCAGTTTGAACCGTTCAATAACTTTAAAGTCTCAGATGAAGTTATTGGGCGATGGCAACGCAACCTGGAGAATCTTAAGTTAATCCGTGAGCGTAAAATTCAGGTAACTGAAGATGATTATCAAAAATTAATCAATAGCCGTCGGATTGAGGATTTAGAACTCGCCATACAGAAATCAACTTAATTAAAAATATAATATATAATATCATGGATAAGCTTACTATAACTGAAACAATAATTGCTTTGGAGACAGCAGCTCTCGATGCCTGGCTCAAAGGTAATCCCTCTCCTTATCTCGAACTTTATTCGAAAGACTTTACTTATTTTGACCCCGTTCAGGAAAAGAGACTTGATGGCTGGGACAAAATAAAAGAGCTTTATGAAAGCATGCGCGGAAAAGTAAAAATGGACAAGTTCGAAATAATAAATCCGGTAGTACAACAAACCGATACTATGGCTGTACTGACCTACAATCTGCATTCATATTCAGGTGAAACAATCTGGAAAGAAAATTGCACTGAGGTTTATCGGCTTGAAGAAAATAACAAGTGGAAAATCATTCACAGCCATTGGTCGTTGACTAAACCTGTAGTTGATTAAATACAAATTTAAATTCTTTAGATTGCTGATGAATAAAATGTTGACATTCAATAACCGACAATCTTTCCGGGAATGGCTCGGTAAGCATGGAAAAGAGAGCAAAGGAATATGGTTAGTCTTTAGTAAGATAAAGAACCTAACCACACTCACTGCTGCTGAAGCATTGGAAGAAGCGCTTTGCCACGGATGGATAGATGGACAAATGCAATCTATTGACGAGAATACTTATAAAAAATATTTCTCGCGACGCTTGCCTAAAAGCAAATGGTCTGTTAAAAATATAAAGTTGGCACAGACTCTTATAGAAAAGCGTTTAATGACTCCGCAGGGTTTGGAAGCCATTGAAAAAGCAAAAAAAAATGGTTTGTGGAATAATGCCAAACGTAATCTCATTAACGATGAACAAATACAGATGTTTAAGGAAATCATTCAACCATATAAGTCAGCTTACAGCAACTTGCTGGCTATGTCGCATTCGGTACAGCGCACATATACAGGATTTTATCTTGATGCCAAATCTGACAAAACCCGTCAAGCCCGGTTAGAAAAGATTATAGACAGACTTAACAAGAATTTGAAACCAATGTGATGTAATTTTTTATAGGACAATATCAAATAAAAAAAAAGTAAATTACACTTACGCACAACAAAGTTTATGTGCCTTTTTTAAAGACGATAATTGAAAGACAGTTATTGCAGACATTGAATTTGCTGACCATATTTCGCCTGAATCCTTTGACAAAATTTCTGGCTTCTCTCTTTAGAAATTATCTGCTTCTTTGACAAAGAAATCAAAATCAATTTCTTTTCTAAGAACATTAAGAAAAAGAAAACGAACCGAGGCAAGTGCTTGTTTCAATAAGAAAATTGAAAAGTTTTTTTTAAGATGTTCGGACTAATCTTGTGATGTTTTTCTAATTTACATTTATTATTTTTGATCAGCTTATATGATCAGGAAATAGTTTAAGCGCTGCAGATACTATTTCTAAGCACAACGGCTTGGAACATTTATCAATTATTTCAGATCTTTTCATACTTGCTAGTGCTTAGCCATGATATATGCCCGATAACTTGTTATTTCAGGTTATTACGTAACAAAATTAGTATATAAAGATGGATATACGCAATATTGCGTAAAGAATTTTGTTAGGCAACATGGTAAAGACGCATACAGACAATTAATTACATAAAATATGGCATCGAAATACTTAACATCATTGACAGGCCAAGAATATAAAGATTTAACCAATAAACTCTTTAATATTCAAAACGGAATTTGTTATATCTGTCAGCAAGAGATTGATTTACAAATACAAAACACCAATATTGACCACATAATACCTCTTGCTAATAAAGGGAAAGACAGCGAAGATAATTTTGCCTTAACTCATGAAACCTGTAACAAATCAAAACAAGATGCTAATCTGACTATTGCCAGGGTTTTACACAGACTTAAGTATATTCAAGAGGATGTTAATTCTAAAGAGACAAGGACTGCATCTCTAAAAGATATTCTAAAAAATTATGGTGGATCGAAATTCGATTTTCAATATAAACTAAATGGACAAAGCATCGAGTATTCGTTTGATAAACTTGGTGATACAAAAATTTATAAATCAACTTTATTTAAAGATTCGTTATCCGATGAAACTTCATGTTTTATTGAGGTTCCAATAGAATTTTTATTTCATGACGAGCTTATAAATCCACGTGGAATTAATAGTAGTATAAGTTTGTTGGTTAAAGAGTTTTATAAAGGAAATCCGCAATTACATTTGACATTAACAAGAATTGATTCAGGAAAAATTAAAGTATTTGATGGTCAACACAAAGCAGTTGCTCAAATTTTACTTGGCTCAAAGAAACTATTAGTAAGATTGTTTATTAATCCAAATATTGACAGATTGACAGAAACAAATACAAATGCAGGTAGTTCACTCCGGCAGATTGCATTTGACAAATCAATTATGAGACAATTAAACAATACTCTTTACTACGAACGTATTAAAAAATACCAAATAGACCATTCACTGCAAGAGGATAGTTTTGATTTTTCAGAAGAACAATTAGTTGAATATTTTAAAGGAGAGAATGTAAACATAAAAAAATATATAATTGATAGCATAAAACACTCGATTACATATTCAAAAGAAAATAAGCTTAAGGATTATATAGATTTTGAAGGTAAAGCCAAAGAACTTCCGATTTCATATAGTGCCTTTGATAAAACTTTTCTCTCTGTATTCATTGATTCAAAATTAATTTTAAAAAATAATATCAGTTTTAAATCTTACGAAGGATTAAACCCCAGAGAATTAGAAATAAGTCAGATGGTCGGTTTATTAAATATTATAGCAGAAGAAATTTATATTAACAAATTCAATCCAGAAATTGGTGTCTATAGGATTGAGCAAAAAATAATTGATAAAAAAGATACAGACATTACCGATGACCATTTAATAGCATATAGGATAAGCAAAGAGGAAATAATGTATAACTGGCTGATTTATTTGAAAAAAGTAATTGAAAATTACTTTATAAACACTGGGAAATTATATGAAAGCAATAAACTCTTTCAATCGCAATTTCCTGACCAACTGTGGAGCAACATCAGAAACTTCATGATAAATCTGAGAAATCTTCCATTGTGGAAAGACAGAAGTATGGCAAGTACGATATTTTCAGGAAAAAACAACTATGATTATTGGAAGACTGTTTTTGAAACTTCAAAGACTTCTGATAATGTTCAAGTAATTGCTAAACCATTGAATTTTGTAGAAATGATAAAACTAAATGTATAACCACGTTGCCTAACACACAATATAGCCAATAAGGGTTTCAGAGGTTCGCGAAGGGTTTTAGCCCGCTTCAACTTTTAGTGTACCCTGATAGGAAAAAAGCCCGCAATCCCTTACTGGCCATATTGCCAACCGTTGTGGGCTATGGTAAAAAGACACCAAAATTGAAAGTAACCCCAAAAAAAGAGTAAATTTGAACTTTCGAAATAACATAAGTAATATTAGATGACACTTTGGAATAACGACATAGAAATACAATTTTTTACAGAAGCATTAAAGAACTTTGCTTCACCAGAACAACTCTTTTATAATTTACAAGGTGGTTACTTTGCTTACGTCCCTAAAGGTTCAGATGCAGAAGGACAAACATTACAAAGCCGAAATTCTCTTATCGGTCAATTTACTGAAAAATGGAGCAAAACACTCTTTGAACCAATTGCCAAAGAGTTCGGGCTATACGCAGTTAATAACGTTGTATGTGATGAACTTGGTCTATCAAGACAATCAAGTGCAGACCTTGCTTTTTGCACAACAAACAATACTGTTCAAAAGCCTGAAAACATAAAGCTACTGTTTGAAATCAAAATGAGTGTTGTTTCCAACTATAAATTCACTCACCCTAACAATATTGAGTATGTTGGCGACTATAAACAACACAAAGGCAATCCAGCATTATTACGTTCTGACTCAATGCTCAAAGCAATAGGCAAATCAATCAATATTCGTGTTTCGGGCATTGCTTCTACAAAAATACCCGTGGTTGTTTTAGGTAACAGTCCTATAACAGACAGTTATGTTAAAAAAGTAGATTTTTTAAAAACTTCAGGTGTCATTCAAGGTTTTTGGTCTTTAAATCCTAAACCTACAAACTCTGACTATGTAAAAAATACACCAAAATTGGGTTTTCAAACAATATTGGGCAGAGACCAACTTTTTAATAATTGCAAAGAGCTTGTAACCAATGATATGAACTACTTTTCTTCAATGATTTCAAAAATGAAACTTGGGGAAATTATACGAATTGCAAGTCAGGAAAATACAGACATCGCAAAAGCAGAAAAATTTTTAACTTTAATCCGAAGCTAAAATGAAGAGACCAAAAGGAACAGAAACAAGTGCTTTCGGAACTAACGGAAGAATTAACCACGACAGCTCAAAGTTTTATAATTCTAAACTTTATACAGAGCTTGGCGATAAAAAAATTATTGACAAAAATGAAAATGATTTTCCAGCTGAGTTGGAGAATAAATTCATTCTTGGCTCAGCAGAGAATATGAAAGAGTTGCCTGACAACTCAGTTCACTTGATGATTACTTCACCGCCTTACAATGTCTCAAAAGAGTATGATGAAGACTTGTCATTAAAAGAGTATTTGCAACTCTTAGAAAATTCATTTAAAGAGATATTTAGAGTTTTAGTTAATGGTGGTCGTGCTTGTATAAACGTTGCCAATCTTGGTAGAAAACCATACATTCCACTCTCTGACTACATTTCCAAAATGATGATAAATATTGGTTTTAATATGCGTGGGGAAATCATTTGGAATAAAGCTGCAAGTGCAAGCCCTTCAACAGCTTGGGGTAGTTGGCAAAGTGCTGCAAATCCAATTTTGAGAGACATACACGAATACATTTTAGTTTTCTCAAAAGGCGATTATAAAAGGGAAAAAGGTAGGAAAGAAAATTCCATAACAAAAGAGCAGTTTATGGAATGGACAAAATCAATATGGACAATGAATGCAGAAAGCGCAAGAAGAATTGGACACCCGGCACCTTTTCCGGAAGAACTACCTTACAGACTAATTCAACTTTATTCGTTTAAAGGAGACATAATCCTAGACCCTTTTATGGGTAGCGGAACAACAGCAGTTTCAGCAATTAAATCAGAAAGAAAGTTTATTGGTTACGATATTTCTCAAGAATATATTGACTTGGCAGTAAAGAGATTAAAGCCATTTTTAGAACAAACAAGTCTAAAATTTACGACAGTTGAAAATGACGAAGAATAGAACCACCGCACACAACAAGAAGTTTTGAGTTATGGCAGGTAAACGGCTTCGATTGAACGTTTTCGGTTTATTGAACATTCGTTCTTCGATTGAAGTTTATCGGTTAAAATCCGCCACAAACGCCAAGCTGCAAAACCGTTATGCTTAATACTGAAAAAACACACTAATACAATAAACAACAATGAAATTAGAAGAATTAGGATATAATGACAAACTTGAAAAATTAAGGATTGAGAATAATCTTAAAGATTTTGAGATTGGAAGAGTTATATCGGAACATAAGGAAAGATATGTTGTAAAAACTGAACAAGGAGAATTTGATGCAGAGATAACAGGGAATTTAAGATTTTCATCAAAAAGCCGTGAAGATTTTCCAGCAGTTGGCGATTGGGTAGTATTAACAATTCATGATTCGGATTTTGCCATAATTCACAGCATATTCCCGAGATATTCTGTTGTTTCAAGACAGGCTGTTGGTAAATTCGGAGAGATACAAATAATAGCAACAAATATTGATTACGCCTTATTGGTACAAGCTGCTGATAGGGATTTCAATATTAATAGACTTGAAAGATACTTGACAATTTGTAATTCATCTAAGGTAAGTCCCATTATAGTACTTAGCAAGATAGATTTAATAAATGAACATCGAGCTACTGAAATAGTGGAGAATATAAAAGATAGAATTAAAAATGTTCCTATTCTTGCTATAAGTAACGAATCACAAGCAGGATACGACAAAATAATATCGATTATTGAAAAAGGTAAAACATATTGCATGCTTGGTTCTTCAGGTGTTGGAAAATCTACTCTTTTAAATAATCTATCTGGTAAATCATTAATGCGTACAGATTCCATTAGCCGAAGTACAAATAAGGGAAGACACATTACAAGTCATAGGGAATTGATAATTCTTGAAAACGGAGGAATATTAGTTGATAACCCAGGGATGAGAGAAGTAGGTATTGTCGATTCAATAAGCGGATTGGAAATTACATTCGACTTGATTATTAAATATTCTCAAAATTGTAAATTCAAAGATTGTACTCACACGAATGAGAAAGGTTGTTCTGTTATTGATGCCGTTGAAAAAGGACAAATAGACAGAGCTTCTTATGAGAATTACCTGAAAATGGAAAGAGAGAAAGCTCATTTTGATTTATCGGTTGTTGAAAGGCGGAAAAAAGATAAAGACTTCGGTAAAATGATAAAGAACTACAAAAAGGACATGAAAAAAAATAAGTACTAAGCACAACATCGTGTATAAAACATTTGGCAGTCAGTGTTTTATCAAGCAGTATAGCTCGTATAAAAAGTACTTGTAACTTGACCGGAAAGTGCTTCGAAATGCCAAACGTTTCATACACGCGACCGTTAGCGGCGTAATATATTCAACACCTGTAAATGAGATAAATATTATGTGATGGAAAATTTACCTGTAATGAAAATTAAACCTATGGGGATAGCCGCCTCTCTTTTATTTTTTGGGATTCCATCTGTGATTTTTTGTTTTAGTATATACTTTATTATGCAAAAACTCCACCAGAGTGGAGTAGACGATTTTGTCAACTTCATTGTTTCAATGACCACTCCATTGGCTATGATGCTTGCAGCAGCAATAATAGCATATAAAGTTGAGGGAATAGCTTAAACTGGGCTTCGTTTTCAAAGAGATTCAGACTTAAAAAAATGACAAAGAAAGACTGGATATATACTCTGGCATTATTTGTTGTCATGGTCATCATTTATGAAGCATTATCCTTCACCCCAAAATGGTTAATTCAGCTTAAGTTTTTTTCACCTCCTGAATTTCTCTTATCGTCAGTTGACCCGAGACTTGAACAAAATATTCTTATGAACTCTTTTATGGGAGTGCCTTTAAAAGGACAATGGTGGATTGCTCTTATATATTTTATATTTTTAATATTCAATATATTTGGTGAAGAGTTTTGGTGGCGTGGATATATTTTACCCAGACAGGAATTAGCTTTTAATAAATGGACCTGGGTAATTCATGGAACTCTTTGGGGATTGTTTCATGTTTTTTGGAAATGGAATCTTATAATTCTTATTCCATCATGTTTAGCTCTTTCTTATGTAGTCTATAAAAGAAAAAACACCTGGATTGGAATTATTACTCACATGGCTTTCAATAGCGTGCCCTTGATTGGACTTATAATCGGGATAATTGGATAAAAAAACTCCGTATAACTTTTTATCTTCTGCATACTTGAATTGAATCTCTTGCTGTCCGGTAAATCTCAATCCGAATGTTCCCAGTATGACTGAGTTTCAGCTTTCAGAAAATTGCAAACTGGGAATAATACTCAATAAAGAAATTGCAAAAATACTTGCAGACAAAACACCTCATTACGACAAAGGGAAAGGAACATCAAAATTCGAACTTTACTTTCACGTTGAAAATATCGAACTTAAATTTGATAATGCAATAAAAAATTGCATTAAGCTTAGCTTAACGGTTTTGATAGGATATTTATTCTTTTTTTAATTATCTGCTTCGGTAAAATTTCATCTGCAATTTATTTGCTAAAAACGGCGGCGTTCTTCTTTGTTTAAAATTCTTTTACTACTTTAACCGTGCTCTTTGCGTGATAGTTTTCGTATAAACCCGCTGATAATTTATTCACCAAACCTTAAAACAAATTTAATTTTTGAACTGAAAGATTTTTTATTTTGATATATGAATCCGCTCAAGACTTTTGATAAATCAAATTTATTTGTCTTACAAAAAGATGATTATCTTCTTGCGATAGTTGGTTATCCAGAGTGGCGCGGATTTGTTACAGCCGCTGAAACTAATCTTTGGGTTGAGGTAATTCCCTCAATCAATGTTGCAAAACAAACTGTAATCCTACCGAGAAAAAAACGTAAAGATTCAAAGGACAAAGATGCTGTTACAGAGAACGAAAAGAAGAGGTTAAAAATTGACCGCAATGAAATAAAAAGATTTTTCCTAACTATTCCTTCAGAGATAATAGAATCGGTTTCTTGTTTTCCTGATTCACATTGGGAGCTTGTCAAAGCAGTAAAGCTTATTGGCAGCGATTTTCTTTCTCTGATAAAAACCAATCCTGCTCTTGCGTATATAATTGTAAATATGGAGAAAATTAATCCGTCCTTTCTTTACTATGCCAACATCGAAATTTTACAGAGAATGATCAGCACAAAGCGGAAAGAGATACTGCGCTTAAGCGGTTTTCCGGATACAGAAAGAATGGTTAAAATATTTTCAAAAATTGATGCAAAAGATTTAGATTTAAAATTATTGCTTCAACTTAAATTAGTGTTATTAAAAGACGGTGAAGATGCGGATCGTGTTTTACAATTATTTTCTTTTACAAAGATCATCAACAAAAATTTTATTCATTTGCTTTCTGTTTATACTGCGCTTCTCAAAAACCTGAACGATCGAATTATTTTTGAATTGGTAGAAGATCCGGAATACTCAACTAAAGCTGCAATTCTTTTACAGATGCATCAGGATTCTGTAAAATGGAAGGTCAAGTTTCCTTTGATAAAAACAATGGATGATTTTGATGAAATAAAAAATGCTTTTAATAAAAAAGTTGCTGACCTGAGGGATAAGGTTGATAGATTTCCTCCGCCGCCGCTTGCAGATAACGAATATATAAAAGCTATAACTTTAGAATCACAGTTAATTTCCTGGTCGAAAAAACAGCGGAATTGTGTGCGCGATTATGGTAATAAAATCAGGAATCATCGCAGCTATATCTATAAAGTTGTTTATCAAAATGAAGAAGCAACTCTGGAAATTAGATGGGATAAAAGCGGAACGTTTTTTATTTCTGAGTTAAGCGGATTTGACAACAGGGCTGTTTCTACAAAGCTTAAAAATATTGTTCAGGAATGGCTGAGATTAAACAATAAGAAGAGGGTTTGATTACTAGTGTTGATCATTGGGTTTAGTAAACTCATCCTAACCCTTCTCTTAAGAAGAGAAGGGCTATTTTATGTTGCGTTAGAATTCAAAGGGTTAAGTTATTCTTGATAATAAAGTCTCTCCCTTTTTAAGGGAGAGATTTAGAGAGGGTTAATATTATGAAATTATTCGTCAATCTGTCCTTCAGTAGCGGATTGTTGCAACATCTTTCTTTAATAGAGATGCCCTGAAACAAGCTCAGGATGACAAAAGCAATAATGTCAGTCTGAGCCTGTCGAAGACTGACTTAAGATTGGATTAACTCATTATATTAATCACTCAGTTTAGTAAACTCATCCTAATCCTTCTCTTAGCAAGAGAAGGACTTGTTAGCACTGATCACTTTTGATTAATTATGTTGACAGAAGGAAAAAGTATAGGGTTATTTTTGATAATTAAGTCTCTCTCTTCTTAAGGGAGAGATTTTGAGTGGGTTAATATTATGAAATTATTTGTCAATCTGTCCTTCAATAGCGGATTGTTGCAACATCTTTCTTTAATAGAGAGACCCTGAAACAAGTTCAGGGTGACAACAGAGCCAATGTTAGTCTGGACTGCCGGCTCCGGTTTACGGGGTCGAAGACTGGCTCAAGATTGAATTAACTTATTATATTAACCACTCAGCTTAGCAAACTCATCCTAATCCTTCTCTTAGCAAGAGAAGGACTTGTTAGCATTGATCACTTTTGATTAATCGTGTTGACAGAAGGAAAAAGTATAAGGTTATTATTGATAATAAAGTCTCTCCCTTTTTAAGGGAGAGATTTAGAGTGGGTTAATATTATGATATAATTAATTAGATGCTATTTTATTACCGTTTCTCTTACATAATTTCCATTCGCAATTTCAAGCACTGTAAGATGTGCTAACTTTACAGCTTTTTCATACAAGCCGGGATTTAATGTGCTTACCTGATCTGTTGGAAGATGCAAGTGATCATAACTGTTTGTTGTCACAAAATATAAACTCGGAATTCCTTTTTCGTGAAACGGAGTTGCATCTGCACCACCACCGCTCCAGGTTCTTTCAACCACTGAGTTAAAACTTGTTTCATCAATTTGTTTTGCTACATTCCATAAAAACGGAGCGCTCTTTCCATTGCCAATCTGAATGCTGTCACCGTAACCAACACAATCTATATTTATCATAGCAGCAATATCATTATAGTTGCTTTTCCAGTTATTCACAAAATATTTAGAGCCATTTAATCCTTGTTCCTCGCCAGCAAACAAAACAAATAAAACCGAGCGCTTTGGTTCAATACCGCCTTTAACAAATGCTTTTGCAATTTCTAAAATTGCTGCAGAACCTGATGCATTATCGTTTGCACCGGGAAACAATAAACCTGCCTGCGAACCGACATGATCTAAATGTGCACCAACCACAATAAACTCTTTTTTCAATTCAGGATCTTTTCCTTCCAATATTGCAGCAACATTCATCGTGCTGGCATATTTCTCATACCTTGCGTTTACTTCAACAATTGCCCTTGTTGCAAGATTCATTGATATTGGTTTTTTCTTTTCATCAATTTTAGTCTGACAATCACTAATTGTAAATCCGGTTAATTTAAGAAGCTCGTTTGCCGCATCAAAAGATATTTGAAGCTGCGGAAAATCGTCTGGCTGATCACCATCTCCATGCAATACACTTCCAATTAATCCTTGTGGATTTTTTTCATTCGGCAATGAAACAAAGAGAATTCCTTTTGCACCAAACTTTTTTGCTGTTAAAGATTTTTCTCGGGGATAATTCGTGCCCCAGTCTTTATCATTGTTTTTCCAGGATGGATTTTGTTTAAACACCATTACAATTTTGTTTTTAACATTGATGCCGGCATAATCATCATAAAAAGCGTCAGGTCTTGAAATTCCATATCCGCAAAAAACAACCGGCAGATTAAAACTGTTCGATCCCGTAAACCCCCTAAGCACAAAATCTTTTCCAATCTCATAGTTAATCGTATCCTGAGCAACAATTGATTTGAATATCGCCGGTGATTCTATCTTATTATATTCAATATTAAAAAACTGAAAATAATTTTCACCAAACGCTGGCTTTAATCCAAGTTCTTTAAATTTATCCGCAACAAATTGTGCTGCTTTGTTATAACCTTCACTTCCGGGTAATCTTCCATCAAAATCCGCTGACGTAAGGATTCTTACATTTTTTATAAGATTTTCTTTGTTTATTTCAGAAAGTCCTGTTGTTCCTTGTCCATAAACGATCAATGTTGACGAAAGGAGAATAACAATTGTAAATAGTTTTTTCATATTCATACTGATATTTATACTTATAACAATTAAAACAATTATGTTTTATTATACAAAAAACATACAAAAGTAATAATAAAAAAATCGCCCGAGTCTGTAAAATAATTTGTGTAAATGACAAAATTCATTAGAGAAAAGGCTCCAATCTTTCCTCAAAAATAATTGAAAAATTAGAAAGAACAATTGCCCAGTTTCTTATAGGCATAGTCCACTTTTTTGATAAATCCTTGTAAGCAAGATAAAGCATTTTTTTCAGAGCATCATCATTTGGGAACAATGATCTTGATTTAGTAACTTTTCTAAACTGGCGATGCACTGATTCAACTGCATTAGTTGTATAAATTATTGTCCTGATTTCTTCCGGGTACTTAAAGAAAGTTGCAAGGTTATTCCAGTTGACTCTCCAGGATTTTAGTGCCAGAGAATATTTCTTAGACCATTTATCCTCAAGTAAATCTAAGCTCTCTAAAGCAGCTTCTTCAGTAGGAGCAGAGTAAACTGTTTTTAACTGCTTGATAAATTCTTTCTGATCCTTTGAGGCAATATACTTTAATGTGTTCCTGATTTGATGTATTACACAAAGCTGTATTTCTGTTTTTGGGAACACAGTATTGATTGCATCAGGAAAACCTTTCAGTCCATCTATGCAAGCAATTAGAATATCCTGAACTCCACGGTTCTTTAGCTCTGTTAAAACACTCAGCCAAAAGTTTGCTCCTTCGGCTTCTCCAACCCAGAGACCAAGCAAGTCCTTTCTGCCGCTTAGCTCAACACCAAGGCACGTATAGGCTGCTTTTGATACTACTTTCTTTGAATCATCCCTTACTTTGTAATGAATAGCGTCAAAGAAAACAATCGGGTAAATCCCCTCAAGAGGTCTGTTCTGCCACTCTGTTGCAATGTGAACAATTTTATCAGTTATGTTTGAAACAAGTGTTGCCGAGACATCCAGACCATAGATTTCCTGAATATGCGACTGTATATCTCTGGTTGTCATCCCCTTTGCATACATTGAAATTATTTTATCTTCTATCGGACCGATGCTTCTTTCATACTTTTTAACAATGATCGGATCAAACTCTCCGTTGCGATCACGGGGAACAGTGATTTCAATTTCTCCGTTATCGTTCTTAAGTGTTTTGTGAGTTCTACCGTTTCGGCTGTTACCTGTGTTTCTGCCTTCGGGAGAATATCTTTCATATCCAAGCTGTTCGGTTAGTTCACTTTCCAGCATTTGTTCAAGGGATTGAGCAATGAGTTTCTTAATGGCTCCGTCTTTGCCCATTAAGTCTTCGTAGGTCTTTGCTTTTGATAGATCGGCTTTTAATTGCTCGATCATTTTATCGGTGATCTCCATAGTGTAAATCTCCTTTTAGATAATAGTTAAAAGTAATTAGTTTTTTACAAATAGTCCAAAGGACTCTATCGGAAAAACCCATATTGGATTTTCGCCAAGCTAAGTGCTGTTCCGCTACGCTCCACAGCACTTAGCTAATTTCTTAGTTTAACCATTTACACAAAATTATTTACACTACTTGATAAAGTTGTACAATTTCAGGCATTAAGACTCAACGGCACAAAACTTTTTTCTGTTGGGAGTATTCGAATTGGGATCCCTTCTTTGGGTGGCGCTTATATTGTTCCTCTTGAAAAAAACAGAACTTCATTCATTTACCACGAAACTAATTATTTGCCAGATTCCCTACTCGTTCAAACTTATGATACTCTCGGAACTAAATTGTGGGATACAAGTGGAGTTCTTATCTCACATCCTTCCATAGAATACCAATCTTTTACTACAGATGGATACGGTGGGTTTATTGTAGGTGGTGTAATAAACAACTTTACTGTTGTAGCTCAGCAAGTCAGCAAATATGGGAATTTGGGTGAAGTTATACCGATACCGATAGAGCTTGTTTCATTTACAGTGTCTGCAGAAGAAAATAAAGTAATTCTCAGATGGGTTTCGGCAACTGAAATAAATAACTATGGATTTGAGATTGAAAGATTGCAAAATTCCAAAATTGATGGATTATCCGAATGGAAGAAGATAGGTTTTGTTCAGGGATTTGGAACTACTACAGAACCTAAATCTTATTCATT
>Ga0208196_1001000_pt1 | contig 32962 bp, 33 predicted proteins | sample AD_JPNNA7_MetaG_FD_184443 | JGI IMG/M metagenome (GOLD analysis project Ga0208196, IMG submission 184443) | Active sludge microbial communities of municipal wastewater-treating anaerobic digesters from Japan - AD_JPNNA7_MetaG (SPAdes) (version 2) | ecosystem: Engineered > Bioreactor > Anaerobic...
TACTTTCCGGGGTATTTGCTTTGCTGCCTCACCAATTATCTCAAGTTTTCTTCTGCACTTGCTGTTTTATCATCCTGAATCATTTCATCTATGCCCATGTTTACTATAAAATCTTCTATTTTTTCTATTGATTCAATTATATCCCTGATATAAACACTTCCCTTCCGCTTCATATATTCACTGCCTCTTTTAAAATACCTTCTCTTATCTCTTCTCTTAAAAGTTTTGCTCTCACAAGGTCAACTTCACAGGAAAGTAATTTTTCAATGTAATCCCATAGTTCAAAATACTTAAGCCCTATCGGCCTCTCTACTTCTATCAAAATATCTATATCGCTCATTTTATTTTGCCTGCCCCTTGCATAAGAACCAAAAACGCCTATGATTATCACACCGTATTTATCCCTTATCTCCTCTTTGTGTTCCGTGAGTCTCTTTTTTATCTCTTCAAGGGTTTTCATACTATTTACCTGTTTTTTGGAAAATGGTGAGTTCAATGGAGATTTTTCTGATTCATTATACCCTGTCATATGGCAAAACCCCTTTTAATGTTACAATTTTATTTTTTTTTCATCAACAGTACATTTTTAAAAAAATTATCAAGGCTTTGATTTTTTCTACTTCTGATTTGTCAACAGTGGTCTGAACTTTTTTATCTATCCCCACCATTTTTTACAGACAGGCTCAATTTTTTAAACATTAAATTTTATTCAAAAATTTAATGTGGTATCTATCTCCTCCTCTTTAACATCAAACACTGTATCAGTCCCTGGTAATGCCTCCTTTGTGAAGAAATCAGGCAGGCGGTCGTCCTTTGATGTAAAACCTGCCTTTGTATTAAACCCCCTCTCTGTTTTAATGACCTCTCCACCAAGGGCTATTAGATAATTCTCATCAAGGGGTTGACCTGTAATAGATGCAGCACAGGCAATGAGGTGTCTTTGAAGTTCAGGTATATCCAATAGAGGTAAGGATGCAAAAAGACAGAAACCAAGGCTGTCTATGGCTGCAAAGTATCTCTGCAGGAAGCCGGATATCTCCTTCTGGCCAGTTGGTGCAGCGGGGTTATAATCAGGGTTAGCGGGACTGGGAAGGGCATTCCCGCATGTATGGTCTGCACCCATGGGGGATGTGGCATATGTAACCCCGGTGCCTTTCAGCACCCTCGGGTCATATGCAGCAAGAGATTGGCCTTTTACATGAGGTATTCTTGCTAAACCAAGGGCCTTGCCTGTATAGAAACAACCATTACCTATCATTTTTCCTTTTTCAGAATCGTCTTTAATGCTTTCTATAAGGGCATATGCCCCTTTTCCATCTCCCCAGGGGAGTATACCTGCCTCCATGGCACATGCTATGGCAGCACCTACATCCATTGTATCAAGCCCCAAATCATTACAGAGTCTGTTTATAAGGGCAACATCATCGAGATTACCTATCATACAGTTAGAACCTACAAGGCCTAATGTCTCATATTCAAGACCTGACACAGTCTCATTACCCTTTTCATCTGTGTAGATATTAGAACAGCCAATAATACAGCCGCTCATACACCTGTGGGTCTGATGGCTGTTTGGCCTCCTGGACATAACCTCTACCATGTATTCCCCGGATATCTTCTCTGCATCGGCAAACTGACCCATAGAATAATTCCTGGTTGGTAGGGCATTGGCTGTATTTATCATCATTACAAGTATGGGGGTCCCGAAGACCTTAAGCCCTTCTATTAAAGGGTGAGAGAGTATACCCTTTGATAGTTCAGATGCAGCCTCCTTGAGCATCTCCGGGTTAGCAACCTTCACCCCTTGGGCCTCTGTGTCATCTACGATTATTGCCTTGAGATTCTTTGAACCCATGACAGCCCCTAATCCGCCTCTTGCTGCGGCCCTTATCTTGAAATCAGGGGTTGTTACTGTAATGTTTGCTGCCCTTAACATCATCTCCCCGGCAGGGCCTATGCCTATTATCCCTGTGTTATCTCCGTGTTCTCCCTTTAGCCTCTCTATTAATGCATAATTGCCCATCCCCTTGAGGATGCCTGCATCTGTAAAATGGACACCTCTTTTATCTATCTTGATTGCTGATAGCTCTTTTGATTTACCTTCTATTATTAAAGCAGCAATGCCAAGTCTTGCAAGCTTTTGGGCTACTGCCCCACCGGCATTGGCCTCTTTTATGGTCCCTGTAAGGGGGCTTTTGGCACCAATGGATATCCTCCCGTTATTAGGCGCTACAGTCCCTGCAAGTATCCCCGGGGCAATGACGAGTTTGTTTTCCTCCCCTAAAGGGTCAGCCTTTGGTGACACCTCATGGCTAATAATCTTTGATGTGAGACCTCTCCCACCCAGATTCATATAATGGGCAGGACAATCTTCATAAAGATAGGTTTTAGAATCGAGTTTTATACGTAATAGCTTTTTCATGGTCACCTCCATATTACCTTGAAAATAGAACCATTCCCGTCAAGCTGCGATTTGGGAAGGTTCAAGGATAACTTTGTATCCAAGCCTCTCCAATCGCTTGATAAAATGGTTTTTAATGTATGTTATATTTAATCGGTGGAAATAGTCAACACCTAACCCATGATAAGGGAGGATCTGAGCCAACATAAATTGTGGTGGGGGGCGAAAACAATCCTGAAGGGCATCTCTCAGAAGAGAGAGTTTCTTTCACAACTTTCCTCGGCCAGGTCTGACAGAACCTTAAGGGGCGGTATTATCTGAAACCCCCAGAATATCCGAAGCCACCGAGAAGGACAGGGGCTGGCATGTCTTGTTAAGAAAAACAATTAAGGATCATTTACTGAAACTTAAAAATAGGAACAAGTAACTCATACTGTCCCTAGACGATTTTTGAGGCCTATAAAATTATGTAATATTAATAATTTAGGTAATGCCGGAGGCGGGGCTTGAACCCGCACAGTGCCAAGCACCACCGGATTTTGAGTCCGGCGCGTCTGCCAATTCCACCACTCCGGCGTAATTTAGATAATATTACGACTTTTAAAACATTATTTCAAGGATACTCTAATTCTTTTATCTTTCTCAATACCAAATCCATACCATATTCTTCAGGATCCTGGGTCTCTATGATAATCTTTTCATTATAACCGCTTTGAGTTAAAAAATTTAGGATCTTGTTCACATCCATATTACCTGATAAAAACGAATGGTCATCTCTTGTCCCGGAATTATTGTGGAGGTGGATGTGAATTATATTATCTATACCCACATCTTTTATGTCTTCTATTATTGATTCTTCAGGGTTTTTATTTCCCTTTGAATATTTGGCAATATATGCGTGTCCTATGTCAAAGGCTATGCCAAGTTCAGGGATTTCCCTCTTAAGTGATTTAAAATCATCCATGCTATAAAAAAAGAAAAAAGGCATATGGACATTTTCAATGGCAATCTTGATGCCGCTGTTTTTTGCTTTATTCACAATCTCCCTTAGATCCTCAATAAAATTCTCCCTGGTCTTTTTTTCTATATGTTCCGCCTTGCCTTTTACAAAGGTATAACATGGATGAATAACAACGGGGTTACACCCTACTGACTCTGCTACATCTAATGCCTCTAATACCCTATTCTTTGAGAACATTCTCATATCATTAAAAAAACTCCCAAAATTAATCTCGAGAAAGGGGGCATGCATGGAGAGCTCTATTCCATCTTCTTTTATGCCTTTGAGATATGAAAAAAAATTTTTATCCATTTCCAGAGAATGGGGTATTTCATAGGAAAGTTCTATAATTTTAAAACCGTGGGAGAGGATATCCCCTACGATCTCTTTTATATGTTTTTTAACAAGAAAATAGGTAGATAAACCGAATTTCAACATCTTTTTACCTTCATTCATTTTGCTATCAGCAGCCTATAGTCAGACTGCTGATAGCACAGAACTCTACTTTATGGATTCTTTTATCTGGGCAACAATCTCATCACTGCTTAAAGAGCTGATGGTTTTGATGAGTCCCTCTTTGGTGTAAAAGTCTATAAGAGGTGCTGTCTTTTCATTGTATGTCTCGAGTCTCTTGGTTATTGCCTCAACAGTCTCATCAGCACGCTGGATAACCGGGGAGCCACACTTGAGACACTTTCCATCTGGTGAAGGTGGCTTACTCTTTACATTGTATATCTCCTGACAGTCCGGGTTCGAGCATGTCCTTCTTGTTGTGAGCCTGTCAAGGATTACATCCTTAGGGACATCAAGATTAATAACCTTATCGAGTTTGAGATTGAGCTTTGCTAAGAGCTTTTTCAATGCCTCTGCCTGAGGGATTGTCCTTGGGAATCCATCGAGTATAAACCCCTTATCGCAGTCTGGTTCTTTTAGCCTTGCCTCCATAATCTCCATTATAAGCTCGTCAGGGACCAGTTCCCCTCTCTCCATATAACCCTGTGCCTTCTTTCCAAGCTCAGACTGTGCCTTAACCGCGCCCCTCAGGATATCACCGGTAGATATCTGGACCGAACCATCATAATCAGTCAATAGTTTTGCCACTGTGCCCTTACCAGCACCAGGTGCACCTAAAAGAACAATTCTCATCTTTTAACCTCCTGAAATTACTTTTTATTTTGTAAATGCACAAACAACGAATTCTTAAAACAGATATGAGAGTTTAACAGATAACAGATAAAAAATCATTGGAAAAATGAAGTTCAATTGCACAAGAGCCTCCATTTTCGGAAAATTATTTCTCAATCACAGGAGGTATGCTATAATAACAACCCTGGAGATTAAACATGAGAAACCACAGAAAAATCATATCCTTTGACCTCGACGGGACCCTTGTGAGTGCCCAATACGGAGATATGGTATGGAATCATGGGATACCTGTGGAGTATGCAAAAAAATACTCCATGGGGTTTGAGGATGCCAGAAAGACTGTAATAGGGGAATATAAAACCCTTGGTGATGGTGACCTGCTCTGGTATGATATAGGATACTGGCTTAAAAGATTTAATCTTGATGTGTCACCGGAAGAACTCCTTAAAAGATATGAGGATTATATTCTACCTGCCCAAGATGCAAAAGAGGTGCTGGGCAGGCTCAAGGAGAGATACACCCTTATCGTTGCCTCCAATGCAGCAAGGATCTTTGTGGAAAAGGAACTTGCATACACAGGGCTTGCACCATACTTTAATCGTATAATATCTGCAACCTCTGATTACGGGATGGTAAAAAAGGGCGAGCACTTCTACAGGAGACTGTGCCTCGAAATGGATGCCCAGGCTGGTGATTTTATCCATATAGGCGACCATCCTGTTTTTGACTTTATGGCCCCATCATCACTTGGTATTGAGGCATATCTTTTTAAAAGCCACGACCCGTTCTTCAGCATATATCATACTGAAAAAATAGACGGAAAAACCATCTCAAGCCTTGGGGAGCTTGAAGTGCTGCTATGAAGATATGCTACCGATGTAAATCCGCTATTAATATAGATGAAATATCATTCAGGACAGAATGCCCGTCATGCAGGACAGACCTCCATGTATGCCTTAACTGTATATTTTATGACCCCATGAAGTCCAATTCATGCAGAGAGCCACAGGCTGATTTTGTGAGGGAAAAAGACAGGGCAAACTACTGTGAATATTTCAGATTCAATGAAAAGAATGAGAAAAAATCCGGTAAGGAAGAGGCAGAGAGACTCTGGAGGGAGCTTTTTAAAAAAGGCTGACAGAGACCTCATATGATAGTATAATGTATGGAGCAAGTTTTACTTGACTTAACCATCGGAAATGTATTAGTTTAAACAAATTTTTAGAGGGTGTAAGACTATGAATGATACATATTTTGCAAAATCAGAAGAGGTTAAGAAAAACTGGTATATGGTAAATGCCGAGGGTCAGGTCCTTGGCAGGCTTGCAGCAAGGATAGCTGTAATACTTAGGGGAAAGGACAAACCTGTTTTTACTCCCCATGTTGATACAGGGGATTTTGTCGTTGTCATCAATGCTGAAAAGGTAAAGCTGACAGGGAAGAAACTATCTCAGAAAAACTATGCAAGGCACAGCGGTTATCCCGGCGGATTGAGGGTTTTTAATGCCAAGACCATGCTTGAGAGAAAACCTGAGGATGTTATCAGGCTTGCTGTAAGGGGTATGCTCCCTAAAAATATCCTTGGCAGGAAATTAATTAAGAAACTAAAGGTTTACAGAGGGGCGGAACACCCCCATAAGGCACAGATGCCAAAAGAAATTAATCTATAAAATCAAGGAGGTAAGAGTTGCCTGAGAAGAGATACTATGCAACAGGTAAAAGGAAGACCGCTGTAGCAAGGGTCTGGATAAAACCTGGTTCAGGTAATTTCGTAATAAACGGGAGGAGTCTTGACGACTACTTTCCCCTGGAAGAACTCAAGATAATGGTTAACAAACCATTTATGCTGACGGGAAATATAGGAAAATTCGATGTGGTGGCAAATATTTACGGAGGCGGCATACCTGCACAGGCGTGGGCATTGGGTCATGGGCTTGCAAAGGCACTACTGGAATATAACTCAAACCTCAGGACAACCCTGAAAAAACAGGGTCTTATCACAAGGGACCCCAGGGCAAAAGAGAGAAAGAAATACGGCAAGAAGGCAGCAAGGGCAAGCTTCCAGTTCTCAAAGAGATAATCATTCATGTGGGAAGTTGGTGTTATAGGGGCTACTGGTTACACAGGGCTTACATTAATCTCCATACTCAAATCCCATCCCCATATAAAAATAAACCTCGTGACATCCAATACCTATAAAGGCAAGAGGATATCCGAGGTTTTTCCTCTTTTAAGGGGTATATTTGATGAGACCCTTGTCCCAACAGACCAGGACCACAGGGGAAGATGTGATGTCTTTTTTCTCTGTCTGCCCCATGGCAAATCCATGGATGAGGCAGACCATCTCTACGACAATAAATCAATAATAATAGACCTCAGCGCGGACTTCAGGTTTGAGGACATAGGCATCTATGAGAAGGCATACCTTAAACATAGGGCAGCCCATCTCATACCCCATGCTGTATTCGGTCTCCCTGAGCTTTACAGGGACAGGATAAAAAATTCTAAACTCATAGGGAATCCAGGTTGTTACCCAACCTCGGCCATACTTGCCCTTTATCCTTTAATAAAAAACAATCTGATAGAAGGCAATGTCTTTATTGATTCTAAATCAGGGGTCAGCGGGGCAGGGAGAGAGGCCAAGTTAGGCAGCCTGTTCTGTGAGGTCTCAGAGGGGTTTAGGCCCTATAACATAGGTATCCACAGGCACGAGCCAGAGATTCAAAAAGAGGTGAAGAAATATCAGGATATAGGAATAAGGTTTGTCCCCCATCTACTTCCTATGAACAGGGGGATACTGACCACTGTATACGGCAGACTCAAACAGCCCATAGATACAGAAAATACCATTGCACTTTATGCAAAGACATATAAAGATGAACCTTTTATAAGGATAATGGAGCCTGGTATATATCCTGATACGAGATTTGTGAGGTTCTCCAATTACTGTGATATAGGTCTAAAGACCTTTGATGATGGCAGTTTTGTCATTGTCTCAGCAATTGATAACCTCGTAAAAGGTGCATCCGGTCAGGCTGTTCAGAATATGAATGTTGCCCTTGGAATCCATGAAACGACTGCACTCACCGGACTACCTCAGTATCCATGAAAGACCTTGCAGGTATTTTAAATCTATCTCTATCCGGCATTACCGATGAACATAAGGAATAGACTTGAAGAACGGGAAGCTAATATCCTCTCCCCTTTTGCACAATTAAGCAAGAACTCCAGGGGGCGGCTTAAAGAAGAGCCTGAGTGCGATATAAGACCTGCATATCAACACGACAGAGACAGGATAATACACAGCAAATCCTTCAGGAGACTCAAACACAAGACCCAGGTATTTCTTGCGCCTACCGGGGACCACTACAGGACAAGGCTCACCCATACCCTTGAGGTATCACAGATTGCCAGGACAATAGCAAAGGCACTGAGTCTAAATGAGGACCTTGTAGAGGCCATATCATTAGGTCATGACCTGGGACACACGCCTTTTGGCCATGCCGGGGAGGAGGTACTTAACAAGATACACTACGAAGGCTTCAGACACTATGAGCACAGCCTAAGGGTAGTAGATTCCCTTGAAAGGGATGGGATAGGACTGAACCTTACCATGGAGGTAAGAGACGGTATATTAAAGCACTCAAAGGGAAAGGGCGTGATAATAATCAGGGACAAGGATGACAAACCCCTTACAAAGGAGGCCGAGGTCGTAAGGATTGCCGATATTATTGCCTATATAAACCATGATATAGATGACGCCAAATCAGGGAGTGTTATAAGGGAAGAGGATATACCAGAGGATTGCAGGAGATTTCTCGGGACATCCCACTCCAAAAGGATTGATACCATGGTAAGGGGTGTTATAAAAGAGACTATGGAGAGCCCGGATATGACACTGAATTTTGGTGAGGAGCTGGAGTTCTATATAGTCAAATTAAGGGACTTTCTCTATGAAAGGGTATATGACAGTGATGTTGTCCATGGTGACTTTTTAAAGTGCTCGAGGATAATCACAGACCTCTATGAATACTTTTTAAAAAACCCCGATGCCTTTCTAAAAGAGACAGGAAAGAGAGATTTTTATGATGAGAGGGAGAGGTGCGTCTGTGATTTTATCGCAAGCATGACTGACAGATATGCCTTTAATCTTTTTGAAAAGATTTTCTTGCCACTGCCATGGAACATACCTGTATAATATAGACCTAAAACGCTGGGATGTTTTTCAGCTCAGACAGATTAATCATAAAGAGGTTGAAAGATATGGAAAAGGTATACGATCCCCACAAGATAGAAGAAAAATGGTACTCCTTCTGGGTGGAGAAGGGATTCTTCAGGGCCTATAACAATCCATCAGGTCCACCATTTTCTATGGTAATACCACCGCCCAATGTAACAGGCTCTTTGCATATGGGACATGCCCTGAATAATACGCTTCAGGATATTATTACAAGATACAAGAGGATGGCCGGTTTTAATACCCTTTGGGTGCCCGGGACAGACCATGCAGGTATTGCTACACAGAATGTTGTGGAGAGGGAGCTTGCAAAAGAGGGTCTAAGCAGGGATGCCCTGGGCAGGGAGAGGTTTATAGAGAGGGTCTGGCAGTGGAAGGAGAAATCAGGTAACACCATCATTGAACAGCTAAAGAGACTCGGTTCATCCTGCGACTGGTCAAGGGAACGCTTTACCATGGATGCAGGGTTATCAAGGGCAGTAAGAGAGGTGTTTGTAAGGCTATACAATGAAGGTCTCATATACAGGGATAATTACATAATCAACTGGTGCCCGAGATGCAAGACAGCCCTGTCTGACCTCGAGGCTGAACATGAGGATACCCATGGTGCACTCTATTATATAAAATATCCCCTTGCAGACGGCTCTGGCGCACTAACAGTGGCCACAACAAGACCTGAGACCATGTTCGGGGATACTGCTGTTGCAGTAAACCCTGAAGATCCCAGATATAAAAAATATATAGGGGGTTATGTTATCCTGCCCATTGCAGAGAAAAAGATACCCGTTATAGGTGACAGCTATGTAGATACAGCCTTTGGGACAGGGGTATTAAAGGTCACACCTGCCCATGACCTAAATGACTTTGAGATAGGAAAAAGACACAAACTCGATACAGTCCGGGTCATGGACGACGAAGGCAGGATGAATGAAAATGCTGTCCATTACGCAGGCATGGATAGGTTTAAATGTAGAAACAAGGTAATAGAGGAATTAAAAGAAAAAGGTCTCCTTGAAAAGATAGAGCCATATAACCTCGGTGTCGGTAAATGCTATCGCTGCAAGACAGTTGTTGAGCCCACGCTTTCAACGCAGTGGTTCTTGAGGATGAAACCCCTTGCTGCCCCGGCAATAGAGGCAGTAAGACAGCACAGGGTAAGGATAATCCCTGAGATGTGGGAAAAGGTCTATTTTGACTGGATGGAGAATATTAGAGACTGGTGTATCTCGAGACAGATATGGTGGGGTCACAGGATACCTGTATGGTATTGCGATGGATGCAACGAGATATATGTATCTGCAGAGGACCTGCACAGATGCGTAAAGTGCAATGGCGAGTTGAGGCAGGAGTCAGATGTCCTGGATACATGGTTTTCCTCTGCATTGTGGCCCTTTACTACCCTGGGGTGGCCTGAAGAGACTGAGGATCTCAAAAACTTCTATCCCACTTCCCTTCTCATCACTGGTTTTGACATACTCTTTTTCTGGGTGGCAAGGATGATAATGATGGGCATGAGGTTTATGGGTGATGTCCCGTTCAGGGAGGTATATATACATGCCCTTGTAAGGGATGCAGAGGGTAAGAAGATGAGTAAATCAAGGGGTAATGTCATAGACCCCCTTATAATAATAGAAAAATACGGTACAGATGCATTCAGATTCTCCCTTACCATGCTGGCAGCCCAGGGCAGGGATATACTCTTATCAGAAGAGAGGATAGAGGGTGTCAGAAATTTCGTAAATAAGATATGGAATGCATCACGCCTGACCCTATCGTTTCTTGAAGGCCATGCTTCACTGGAAGATGAGGTAAAAAAGACCCCTGTCCCATCAGATTTTCTACCAGACAGATGGATTCTATCGAGGGCACAAAAGGTTATAAGGGATGTAGGAGAGGCCATAGATGCATATAGATTCAACGATGCAGCAAATATACTGTATAGTTTTATATGGAGGGAGTTCTGCGACTGGTATCTTGAACTTATAAAACCAAACCTATATGGTAAGATAACCAGCTTTAGTAGCACTGCAACAAAAAATATACTTATTAAGGTTTTTACAGATACACTAAAGCTCTTACACCCTATCATGCCATTTGTCACAGAAGAGATATACCAGAGGCTACCGGTCAGGGATGCCCAGAGCATTATGATATCACCCTACCCTGTCTTTGATGAAGGCATGGTAGATGAAAAGGCTGAGGCAGAGATGGCTGTCATAATAGGTGTAGTAGATACAATAAGAAACATAAGGGGTGAAACAGGCATTGCACCCAATATAAGGATTGATGTTGCTATAAAAACAGATAAGCACAGGGGGCTATTAGATGGGTATAGCTATTACATAAAAGAGCTGGCGAGGGTTGATAACCTCTCTTTTATATCCCAGGAGATACCTGAAAAGGCTGCCCTTGGCATCTATGAAGGTATAGAGATATATGTCCCCATGAAAGACCTTATCGATATACCAAAGGAACTTGGAAGGATTGAAAAAGAGATTATAAAGGCAGAAGAGGAATTAAAAAAACTGGACATAAAGATAAAAAATCCTTCTTTTCTTGAAAAAGCACCTGAAGAAGTGATAAACAAGAATAGGATGCTCTATGAATCCATGCTGGAAAAAATGAATAAACTCTTAGCAAGTAGAGATATGTTTAAAAAGATAATGGAAGGCTGATGGCCCTTAATTTCGGGATAGTAGAAAAATTCGTCTCTGATTACAGGGATATAATGCAGGATAAGACCCTGCTTCGCCATGACCGATACAGGATCCTCCAGGAACTAAAGGAACACTTACTCACAGGTCTCAAAGATTATGAGGCCTTTGAATCAGAATTAAACAATCTGGTCATGGACAGGGTAGAGAACACCAGGTCCTATGATGAACTAAAAGAATGTCATGAAAGGGCAGCAATAGGCGTTGAAAACTTCTTTCTCGAGGAGGATTCTGTAACAGATGTCCATGACCTCTTCAGGATCATAAGAGATGCCATAACAATAAAGGTTCTTGGACTTGTAGAGGAAGAGATGGTCTCTGATGGTCTTGGCTCACCCCCTGTTGACTATATATGGGTAGGCCTCGGGAGTGAGGGAAGGGATGAACAGACACTCGTAACAGACCAGGATAACCTTATAGTTTTTGAAGATGCTGACAAAAAATCAATATCTGACAGCCTTAAAAAGACAGCCTCAATGGAAGGCATAGACATAAATAGTCCAGAGGAGATAGCCTCTTTCTATTTCAGGAAATTTGCAGAAAAGGCTGTGGAGAGGCTTGACCAGGTGGGCTTTGAGAAGTGCAAGGGCAATGTTATGCCCACCAATGCAAAATGGTTCGGGAGCATATCCACATGGAAAAAAAAGATAGGGGCCACTGTAACCAATGACTACAGGGAATTTGAGCTCCTTGATATAATAATCCTTACTGATGCCAGGCTTATAAAGGGCAAAAGAATACTCTTTGACGACCTCATGAAATATTTTTTTTCATTCCTAACAGAAAACAGGCATATAATGAAGGAGTTTGTAAGGACAGCAGTTATAATGCCCACAGCCCTCACCTTTTTTGGCAATTTCAAGACAGAGAAAGAGGGGGAATTTAAGGACAAGTTCAATATAAAGCTTACAGGCTGGTCACCACTTATACTATCTGTAAGGATGCTCGCCCTTTCAAATAATATATACGAGACCAATACGCTTAAACGTATAAAGATTTTAAGGGATATGGGCGTTATTAAAAAAGAGATGTATAATGAACTCGTAGAGGCCTATCTTACATTCGTCAGGTTCAGGATTATAAACCAGATTAATATCAGGCATGATACAAGTGGTGAGAGTCTATCAAATCCCAATTACATAAGCCCTGATATGCTGGGTCTGGAGGAAAAAGAGAGGATACGAAAGGCAATGAAGACAGTAGAAACACTGCAGAAGTATATACAGGAGCTATTGCTTTTTGGACAGCCTATGTAAAACTTAGTATAATAATTTAAAATGATTCATAGGAGGGATTGATGAAGGTAGTAGAGCTAATGAATAAAGATGTTGTTACATGCCGTCCATCAGAACCGCTTTCTGTTATAATCAACAAGTTTGAACTCTTTAATATCGCTGGCATGCCTGTGGTGGATAAGGGGAAGCTCGTAGGGATAATATGCCAGAGTGATATATTGAAGAAGGTAAAATCAGAAAATTTTCAAAACCTGACAGTAAAGGATGTGATGGTGGAAAATGTAATATACGTCTCTCCTGCTGAATCTGTGGTAAATGTGGCAAAAATAATGGTGGAAAAGAATATAAACAGGGTTCCCATAGTGGAAAATGAAAATATAGTCGGCATTGTCACAAGGGGGGATATTATAAAGGCAGTGGCAGAGTGTGGATAGCTCTTGTTTTATAAGGTCTAAAATTCAAAGACAGAAACCTTTTATCTGCAATATTTAAAGGTAGATTATACAGTTTAAAAAGGGAGATGTATAGATGAAGATAACAAGCGAGACAGTTGAATATGTTGCCCACCTTGCAAGGCTTGAGCTTGCAAGGGAAGAGATAGACCTGTACACAAACCAGCTAAACAGCATACTGGACTATATGGACGCCTTAAATAGACTTGATACCCAGGGTATAGAACCAACAAGCCACCCCATGCCCCTGAATTGTGTAATGAGGGATGATGATATAAGGGAATCATTTACTGTAGAGGCATCAACACAGAATGCCCCTGAGAGAATAGGCTCGTTCTTCAAGGTTCCCCCTATTATAGAGGTGGAGGAATAAAATGGAAGACCTGTTAAAACTCAATATAATAGAACTATCTGACCTGTTAAAAAAACGAGAGATTACATCAGTAGAATTAACCAATTTCTACCTTGAGAGGATTAAAAAATACGACCAGTATATCCAATCATACCTCATGGTTACAGGAGAAAAGGCATTGGATATGGCCCGGGAGGCAGATAAGAGGATTGAAAAGGGGGAGGCAGGGAGGCTCGAGGGCATACCCCTTGGCATTAAGGATATACTATGCACAAAAGGTATGGAGACAACCTGTGCATCCAGGATACTTAAAGGATTCATACCGCCCTATGATGCCACGGTCATTAAAAGACTCCATGGAGATGGCTATGTGCACCTGGGCAGATTGAATATGGATGAATTTGCCATGGGCTCATCTACAGAAAACTCGGCATATCAGGTAACAAAAAACCCCTGGGCGCTGGACAGGATACCAGGGGGTTCAAGTGGGGGGTCTGCTGCTGCAACAGCAGCAGGTCTATGTGTGGCATCCCTGGGCACAGATACAGGGGGTTCTATAAGACAGCCAGCAGGGTTATGCGGCGTGGTGGGTATGAAACCAACATACGGCAGGGTCTCAAGATACGGGCTTGTTGCCTTTGCGTCTTCCCTTGACCAGATAGGTCCCCTGACAAGAAATGTCATTGACTGCGCAGTTGTAATGAACACTATTGCAGGGCATGACCCTTTGGATTCCACATCTATACCCCAGCCTGTCCCTGATTATACAGAGATGCTGGGCAGAGATATAAAAGGGATGAGGGTAGGCATACCAAAGGAGTATTTTATACAGGGGATAGAGCCTGATGTAAATCAATCTGTCAAAGAGGCACTGTCTATATTGGAGAGAAACGGGGCAACCATAGTTGATATCTCCCTTCCCCATACAGAGTATGCTGTAGCAACATACTATATAATCTGCACAGCAGAGGCATCATCAAACCTTGCCAGATATGACGGTGTAAAATATGGACTCAGGGTTGAGGGCAAGGATATTATAGAGATGTATAAAAGGACGAGGTTTGCCGGGTTTGGTAAAGAGGTAAAAAGGCGTATTATCCTGGGGACATATGTCCTCTCATCGGGTTACTATGATGCCTATTATAGAAAGGCAGGCCAGGTTAGGACCCTTATAAGAAGGGACTTTGAAGAGGCATTCAGGACATGCGATGTCATTGCAACGCCTGTGTCACCAACCACTGCCTTTAAGGTTGGCGAGAAGGCCGACGACCCGCTACAGATGTATCTCTCTGATATATTCACGATCCCTGTCAATCTTGCAGGCCTGCCTGCTATCTCTGTCCCTTGTGGTTTAGACAGTTCATCACTGCCCATAGGCCTCCAGATTATAGGCCAGCCCCTTGATGAGGCAAGGATACTACAGGTAGCCTATGTAATAGAACAGGAGAAAAAGCTCAAGAAGATACCGGATAGATACCTCACTTAAGGGTCATAATGAACTTAAAGGGGGCTGAAAACCAGTTTGTATAGACCTCACTGTATAGAGACGAAACAAGCATACGAAGGAGTGAGAAAGGTTTTTTGCCATGGACCAGAACAGGTTTGCCTTTTATATTAAGGGCCTTTTTCATATCATCCACAGCATCATGATATGTCCCTATAGCATCCACCATACCAAATGCCTTTGCCTGTGAACCTGTAAAAACCCTGCCATCAGCATATTTTTTTACTGTCTCTATATTCATCTTACGGGAATCTGCTATGTCCTTCATGAACTGGTTGTGGATAGTATCTATTATCTCCTGGAGATAGGCCCTTTCATCTGCCTTCATCTTCCTGAAGGGTGAACCTATATCCTTGTATGCACCGGCCTTTATGGGGTCTGCCTGTATCCCTATCTTTTTCAGCAGGTCCTCCATGACCACATTCTCCATAATCACACCTATACTCCCTGTAATCGTTGATGGCAGGGCATATATCTTTTCCCCTGCAGATGCTATATAATACCCCCCGGATGCGCAGACAGAGCCCATGGATACGTAGACCTTTTTCTTGTCTCTTAATTTTTTCAACTCCCTGAATATCTCCTGGGTAGGGGCTGTAGACCCCCCGGGCGAGTTAATCCTTACTATAACGCCCTTTATGCTGTCATCTTCTTTAAACTTTACTACATCCTCTATAGCATCCTTTGTATCTGTTATAACCCCTTCTATCTCCAAGACACCTATCTTCTCGCCCAGAGACCTGCCTGCAAGACCTGCTATAAGGGAGACAAAAAATGCGGCTACTATTAAAACCATTATTACTATCAGCGTTATCTTTACACTTGACCTTGCCATGCTATATACCCCCGTTTTTTCTCTTCATGATAATCCTGCTGAAGGGCCTTCTCTGATAAAGGGTTGCCAGATTTATCTTTGTAAGCTCAAGCATCCCAAGGATGGTTACCACCTTTTCCGAGTGTTCCATCTGTTCTTCCACTCCCCATTCAAAGACACCTTTTGAATCGAGGATATCCTTTAACATGTTTAGTTTTTCCTCAAGGGTCGGTTTAAGCTCCCTCACCACAATATACCTCTCCTGTCTGTTTCTTATCAGGTCAAAGAATATATTACATAGGGTGAGGAGGTCATAGTCCTCTTTGCCCTGAATGGACTTTTTCTCTCTTGTAAAGGTATCCCTGTTTAATATGGGGAGGCTATCTATGGCATCTGCCATATTCTTTACCTTTTCATACTCTATAATCCTCTCTATAAGTTCATCCCTTGGGTCTTCATCGTTTTCTGAAGGATCCCTGGGGAGGAGCATCTTCGACTTGATATAGATAAGAAGGGAGGCTATCTCTATAAAATCCTCGGCAATCTTTAGATGCATCTCCCTTACAAGCTCTACATACTGGAGGAACCTCTCTGTTATCATGGCAAGAGGTATATCCCATATGCTGACCCTGTTCTTTTTTATGAGGTTTATGAGGACAGCAAGAGGTCCTTCATAACACTCCATCCTCACCTCAAGGGTTGGGACTAAAAACTCCATAATCTATCTGCCCCTATTAATACCTGCATCTGCCTCTTATCTCTTTTCTACCCCATTTACAGGGAGGTGCTCAATGTAGCTCTTTACGAAACCCATCTCCTCTTCCTTTGTCCTGAGATTATTATCTATCTTGGCATCCCTCAGTCTTTCCAGTATCTCTTTATATACAGGCCCTTCTTTAAGGCCCATATTCTTCAAGTCTCTGCCATTGAGTATAGGTTTGTAGGAATCTATGTATGTAATGTAGTTGGATATGATCTTCTTTATCTCCTCAGATTTTGTCTTTGCCATAATAAAAAGCCTTGCCTCATCGGATAACTGGTCAAGTGTCCTGTATATCATGCTCTTTGACATGCTTGCCATACCTATGGCAAACTTTATAAGGGTATCCCTTATCTTTTCTACGTTCTCTATGGTCTTTCTCTTTAATGTCTCTTTTAATTCAAGTCTTTCGCAGAAGTCTACAACCTTATCCTGTTTTAACTGGTCTGTCAACCCCAGTATATAAAAACCGACTTTGTCACAGGTCCTTCCCTTATATAAAAGTTCATACCACTTGAATACATTGTTCATCTGACCAAAGAGCCTCTCCCTGTCCTTATCAAAAACAAGGTCAGGATAGACAAATCTCAAGAGGTCCAGTTCCTGTAGTCTTTTTAATATCTTTTCCGGTGAATCCTCAAGGAGAATAAGCGCTAATTCTGCCCAGATCCTCTTGCCCTTGATCTTTGAAAAAAAACCCATCTTTGCAGCATTCTTAATGAGATTTAGCGTGTGTTTGCCTATCTGGAAGTCGAATCTGTGTTCAAACCTTATAGCCCTGAATACCCTTGTTGGGTCTTCCACAAAGCTAAGGCTATGGAGTACCCTTATAACCCTTTCTTTTATGTCCCTTTGTGCCCCAAAGAAATCTATGAGGTGTCCAAAGGTATTTTTGTTAAGGGATATGGCAAGGGTATTGATTGTAAAATCCCTCCTCTGCAAATCAAGTTTAAGGGAGCTGTGTTCAACAGTGGGCAGGGCTGCAGGGGATTTATAGTATTCGAGCCTGGCCGTTGCAATATCTACCTTAAAGCCATCCCTGTATAAAACCTTTGCTGTCTCAAACTCCTGATGCTGTCTGACCTTTGCATTATATCTCTTGGAGAGCTCACTGGCAAATTTGAGACCATCTCCCTCTATCACAATATCTATGTCGTTATTGTAGATCCTGAGGAGCAGGTCTCTTACAAAACCACCTACAAGATAAGCATGGTAGCCCATCTCATCGGCAAGGTTTCCCATGTCTATCAACTTTGACAGCGTATCCTTATCCAGCCTCTCCTTCATGAGGTTTTTTACATTCTTCTTCTTTGCATATAATTCATGGGCCTCGAGCTTGTTCATAACTGTCTTTGTCACCTCATCCTCAAGGACCCTCAGGAGGTCTGTCCTTGTTATGGCACCTACGAGCCTACCGTTCTCTGTAACAGGGACAAACCTCTGATTGCTCCCTATGAGCATATCCTTAACCTTCTCCACAGAGTCATCAGGCCTTGCAAATGCCGACTCTGTGGACATATACTCCTTGACAGGGATATTGTCGAGCCTGTGAAAAACAGCCTTTTCTACTATCTGTCTTGTTATTACCCCCACCACCTTCTCGTTCATTAATACAGGGAGGGCATTTATATTGTATTTCACCATTATACTCTTTGCCTCACTTATGGGTGCATCGGCATCCACAGACTTTACAGGAAAAAACATTATATCCTTGGCTGTATAAAGGGGCTTTACATTATATCTTAAGTGCTCTATGAGTCTGTCTTTTGCCTCGTGCATGGTCATGTCTTTTATAGTGGAAGACGCTGCCTCTTTATGGCCTCCGCCACCCATAAGAGATAATATATGACCCACATCAACCTCAGGTATCCTGCTCCTACCTATTATATAGACCCTGTCCTCAAGCCTGAATAAGGCAAAGATTGCATTCAGGTTTTCCATATCCCTATATTTATGGACAACTACTGCAAGGTCTCCTACATACCTCTCTATGCTGGCCTCTGTTATTACTATATCTATGCCGTTGACATTGAGTACGGAGGCATTATCTATAAGCTCGTTTAAAAGAAATACCTGTTCAGGGGTAAGTTCTTTTACCAGCAGGTCTGCTACGAGATTTACATTTGCACCCTGGGAGAGTAAAAAGGATGCAGCATTAAAATCATCGGTAGTTGTAGATGGAAATAGGAAACTACCTGTCTCCTCATATATCCCCAGCATCATAACAGTTGCCTCTTCAGGTGTAATGCTGATCCCCTTATCTTTTATCATGGATATGAGTATGGTAGCGGTGGCCCCTGTCTTTTTTATAAACTCTACATCACCCTTTATGTCATCTGATGTATCGGGGTGATGGTCATAGATATGTATCTTCAAGTCCTTCTTATCCAGTATCTTTGCAAAATCCCCTATCCTTGATTTCTGCCTTGTATCAACTATTATCAGGGTATCTATGGACCTGCAGTCAATATTCTTTGTCTTTTCTATGTCGAATACATACAGTGTTGAGTGTATTAGAAAATTCCTCAGCGTCTTCTCCTGTGAACCGGGGAATACAAGGAGGGCATCGGGATATAGTTTTTTTGCAGCTACCATGGAAGACAGGGAATCGAAGTCTGCATTATTGTGGGATGTAATGACCTTCATATATTTATCAGCCCCTGGGGTGGTATTTCTTGTGTATCTCCTTAAGCCTTTTACTGTCCACATGGGTATAAATCTGGGTAGTTGATATATCCTCATGACCGAGCAATATCTGGACAGACCTAAGATCTGCCCCGCCCTCCAATAGATGGGTGGCAAAGGTATGCCTTATTGTGTGCGGTGAGATATGTGCCCTTTCAATCTTTTTTGCATATTTCCTTATGATCTTCCATACAGCCTGCCTTGAAAGCATGTTGCCCCTCTTGTTGGGAAAAAGATATGCCCCTCTTGGCTTTTCTTTCTCAAGATATTGTCTTATTGCATCCTTTGAATATGAGCCAATAGGCACAATCCTCTCCTTGGACCTCTTTCCCGAGGCTATTAAAAAACCTCCCTCAAGATTCACATCACTTTTTTTGAGCTGGATAAGCTCAGAGACCCTCAGACCTGTTGCATACATAAGCTCAAGCATTGTCCTGTCTCTTAAGGATGACTTCCCCTCTCCAGATACCTTGATAAGCTCTAATATCTCCTCCTGGCTTAAGACCTCCGGTATAGGCACCTTATATCTCGGCATCTCTATATCCTCAAGGGGATTTTCTTTGATGATACCTTCAAGGACGAGGAAATTAAAATACCCCCTCAGAGCAGATATAACCCTCAGTATGCTCCTTGTCTTTTTCCCTTTTTCCCTTAGAGAGCCAATAAAGGCATCTATATCTCCTCTTGTGGGCATGGTAATGGAATTTGACTCGAGAAATCCCAGGAACTCCATTATATCTCTGTTGTATGCATCTATGGTATGGGGAGATGCACCCCTCTCAGCAGTCATATAGCTGATGAAGATATCAAGGCCGTGGTAAAGGTCCATTCAACCCCTAATACCTGTTGAACCAAATCCGCCCTTACCCCTCGATGTCTCAGGCAGACTGGCAACAACACGAAGGTTAGCCCTAACAACACTTTTAAAGATAATCTGGGCAATCCTGTCACCGTTATTTATGACAAAAGGCTTGTCCCCAAGATTTATGAGTAAAACCTTGATCTCGCCCCTATAATCACTATCTATTGTCCCCGGTGTATTTAACACAGTAATGCCAAAACTGTAGGCAAGGCCGCTTCTGGGTCTTATCTCTGCCTCATAACCCTCTGGTATACCCATGTATATCCCCGTGGGTATTAATGCCCTCTCCATGGGTCTTATTGTTACGGGCTCGTCTATAAAGGCAAAAAGGTCCATCCCAGAAGAAAACTCTGTCCCGTATAGAGGAAGATTTGCCCCTTCCTTCTTTGTAATCTCTATACTTAACTCTTCCATAGGCCCTCGACTGCCTTAACGTCTGCCTTTCCAAGGACAGTAAGGGATATGTTCTCCATATCATCCAGAATCATCTCGGCGAGCTCGTTTACATCCTTCCTCTCTATCCTGTCTATCTCCCTTAATGTGTCCTTTAAAGGGATATAGTCTCCAAAATATATCTCGTTCTTTGCAAGCCTGCCCATCCTTGCCTCTGAACTCTCAAGGGACATGAAGAGATTGCCTTTTATGTGGTCCTTGGAAAACTGTAGTTCGTTATCCGTTATACCCTCTCTTTTTATCCTCAGGATTTCATCCTTCAAGAGTCCTATAACCTCAAGGACAGACTCTTCAGATGTGGATGTAGATATACCGAATGTGCCCGAGTCCATATAGCAGTTCACATATGAATATATGTTATATACAAGACCCCTTTTCTCTCTGACCTCCTGAAAGAGATGGGAGCTCGTGCTACCGCCCATTATGGCATTTAAGATATAAAGGGGATAACGCCTCTCATCCACCTGGCTCACACCCTTTGTGCCTATACATAGATATGTGTTTTCCAGGTCCCTTTCAAAAAAATTTATTGCCTTTTTAGGGGTCGGGACGGTTATTTCACCGTTCTCCCCATCCATTAATGGGCAGCCCTCAAAAGACTTTTTTATCTTTTCAACAAAGGTATTGTGGTCTACCCTGCCTGTTGCTGTTATTATCAACCTCTTTGTAGTATAGTTGCTTCTGTAGTGCTCTAAGAGCATCTGCCTTTCAAACCTCTCTATATTCTCCTGTTTTCCAAGTATGGTCATGCCAAGGGGGTGGCCTTTAAAATAGTATGCATTGAATATATCGTATATGTATTCTTCAGGGCTATCCTCCACCATCTTTATCTCCTGGGCAATAACATACCTCTCCCTCTCTATATCCTCATCCATAAATAATGGGTCCTGATACATATCAGACAGTATATCTATGGCCATATCCATATCTTTTCTCAGGACCTTTACATAAAGGCATGAATACTCCTTGCCTGTAAAGGCATTGATTATACCCCCCCTTGCGTCGATCTCCCTGGCTATATCGTAGGCTGTTCGTCTATGTGTGCCCTTGAAGAGCATATGCTCAATAAAGTGGGATATCCCGTTGTTTGACTCGTTTTCATACCTGCTCCCTGTCCTCCACCAGAGGCCTATGGATATGGATGAAAAATAGGGTATTGATTCTGTAACAACGGTAATCCCATTATCGAGTAAGGTCTTCCTGTACATACCTCTATCTATTTCTTTTTATCCTGTTTTTCATTAAGAAGTGCCTTTCTTGACAGCCTTATCCTGCCGCTGGGTTCCACCTCTATGACCTTTACGAGGATCTCTTCCCTCTCCTTTACCACATCAGATGCCTTTTTAACATAGCCCTCGGCAAGCTGGCTTACATGAACAAAACCGTCCACATTGGGCATAATATCTACAATAACACCGGAATCCAGTATCTTTTTGACCTTTCCGAGATATACATCACCTACCTCTACCTCTTTTGTGAGCTGTTTTATTATCTTGATTGCCTCATTGGCAGAGGATTCGTCATTGGATGCAATGTTTACTACACCTGAGTCCTCTATATCTATCTTGACACCTGTCTGTTCGATTATACCCTTTATAACCTTGCCTCCAGGACCTATTACATCCCTTATCCTGTCAGGGTTTATACGGATGGTAAATATCCTCGGTGCATACGGTGACAGGGAATCCCTTGGTTTGCTTATAGTCTTATGCATTATATCAAGTATGTGGGTAATGCCGCTTTGTGCCTGGGCAACTGCCTTTGACATTATCTCCTTTGTTATACCCTTCACCTTTATATCCATCTGGACCGCGGTGATCCCTGTTTTTGTCCCTGCAATCTTGAAGTCCATATCACCCATATGGTCTTCATCGCCTATTATATCTGAAAGGATAATCTCTTGTTCCCCTTCTTTCACAAGACCCATGGCAATCCCTGCCACAGTATCTTTTATGGGGACCCCGGCATCCATAAGTGAGAGGCACCCGCTGCATACAGTGGCCATGGAAGATGAACCGTTGGACTCAAGGATCTCTGAAACAATCCTTATGGTATAAGGGAATTCATCTTTTGTGGGCAAAACCGGTGATATTGCCCTCTCTGCAAGGTTGCCATGGCCTATCTCCCTCCTTGAAGGCCCCCTTAACATGGCTATCTCGCCCACAGAAAAAGGTGGAAAATTGTAGTGAAGCATAAAGGTCTTGAAGGTCTCTCCTTCATGGAGGGATTCTACCTTCTGTTCATCCTCTGATGTGCCTATAGTTGTTACTGCAAGGGCCTGGGTCTCACCCCTTGTAAATAATGCAGAACCGTGTGTCCTGGGGAGTATCCCCACCTCACAAGTTATATTCCTTATCTCGTTACTCTTTCTACCATCTATCCTTATACCCTTTGAGATGAGCTGCTGTCTCATTATCTGTCTTGTTGTATCTTCAAAACACCCCTTTATTAATACCTCATCTACATCAGGATATTCTTTTGTTATGGCATTATAGATACTATTGAGTCTATCTGCCCTCATAGCCTTGGATGTAAGGGTCAATGCCTCTGATATATCATTCTGTATCTTCTGTTCTATCTGGGCCTTTATCTCTGCCTGTTCATCTGTCTTCTCAAATACCCATTTCTCTTTTCCTATAATCTCCCTTAATCTATTCTGGCAATCAATCAAAGGCATGATATTCTGGTGACCAAAATGTATGGCCTCTATAAGGTCATCCCCTGTTATAAATTTTGCAGACCCTTCAACCATTATTATGGCATCTTTTGTCCCTGTCATTACAATATCAAGGTCGCTTTCCTCTAAATCTGCAATAGAGGGGTTTATTATAAACTGACCGTTTTTTCTCCCTATCTTAACCCCTGCCAGTGGTCCGTCAAAGGGTATCTCGGATATGGTAAGTGCACAGGATGCACCAAGTATACCCATTATGGCAGGGTCGTTTTCCTGGTCTGCAGATAAAACAGTTGCTATTATCTGGACCTCATTGTTGAAACCCTTTGGAAACAGGGGTCTCAAGGGTCGGTCTATGAGACGGGACATGAGCACCTCTCTGTCAGATGGCTTGCCCTCCCTCTTAAAAAAACCACCGGGGAATTTTCCGGCTGCATAGGACATCTCCTGATAGTTGACTATCAGGGGCAAGAAGTCCCTGTCCGATTGCTTTTTATCCATAACAGCAGTTACAAGGACAACTGTATCTGCATACCTAACAACAACACTGCCGTTTGCCTGTTTTGCGATAGATCCTGTGCTGATAGTCAATTCCCTACCAGCGTAATCTATCTTAATAATCTCTTCCATTTTTAACTCCAGTCATACTTTTATTTTCTTAATCCAAGCTTCTCTATAACCTTCTTGTATCGTTCAATGTTTTTCTCTTTCAGATAACCCAGGAGTCTCCTTCTGGTTCCTACGAGGACAAGGAGGCCTCTCCTTGAGTTGTGGTCCTTGGAAAACTTTTTGAAATGCTCTGTCAATGACCTTATACGCTCTGTAAGGATAGCAATCTGAACCTCAGGGGAACCTGTGTCTTTCTCATGGGTCCTGAATTCCTCTATTATCTTCCTTTTTTGGGCTGAAGTAAGTGCCATCTCTCCCTCCTTAATTGTTTATAAGTCTTTTTACTTTTATTGTATTTGTCTTCATATCAGTAAAACCTATGGCTATAAACTCGCCTTTTCTATTAAACAGCTTTACAAACTCGTCGCTCTTTTTGATACCCGTGTTTCCCATAATAGGGACTGGCATCCCCTGTCTTAAAAATCTCTCGAACTGCGTATCAATGGTAATCCTGTTCATATTGGGCAGTATATCCTCCATGGGTATGAGTTTGCCTGCAAGATCGGATTCAGTTTTAATCTCATCTATATTTACGCTCATCTCGTATGTAAATTCTCCATGTTTGGTCCTCTTTAGAGAAAAAAGGGTTGCACCGCATCCAAGAAGATTACCCAGATCATTGGCCAGAGACCTTATATATGTCCCCTTTGAACATGTTACCTCCACATCTACATAGGGATGTGTATAACCCTTCAGTATAATATTATATATCCGGACATTCTTCTCAGGTGCCTCCACCTTTATCCCCTTTCTTGCCAGTTTGTAAAGGGGCTTTCTCTGCACTTTTTTTGAGGAAAACACAGGGACCTTCTGGACTATATCACCTATAAAGGTCTTTAAGTGCCTCTCTATCTCACCTATCTCATATTCAGCCACATCTTTTTTTGAAAGCACCTGGCCTTCAATGTCATAGGTATCTGTCTGGACACCAAGGAGAAACCTTGCATCGTATACCTTTTCATAGTCCTCTAGGAGAGGTATCAGTTTTACACCTTCATTGATGGCTACCGGGAGGACACCTGTGGCATTCTTATCAAGGGTGCCTATATAGCCTATCTTTTTAAACCTCGACACCTTCTTTAATCTCCTTATCACATCGTATGAAGATATACCGGGGCTTTTATCCACTATAAGAAAACCGTTCATCTATCCCTTAATCGCCTCCAACACCATGCTTTTTACTGTGCCTATATCCCCGTTTATATGACAACCGGCAGCCTTTTTGTGTCCACCACCACCAAAGATCCTGCATATGCTTGCCACATCCACATCACCCTTGGACCTCATGCTCAGTTTGTATCTTTTGTCCTCTGTCTGCCTTATGAGTATTGCTATGTCTATCCCGTCGATCTCCTTGATGTATTCCACAAAGCCGTCTGTAAACTCCTCTAAGGCATCTGAATCATTGCACATATCCCTTGTTATATGTGCCATTGCTATCTTCCCATCCTTATGTGTCTCCAGGGTATTTAATACCTTGCCCAGGAGGATAAACCTCTCTTTTGGATGACTCTCATAGACCATTGTTGCAATGAACGAAGGTCTCACGCCTATCCTTGTAAGGTGTCCGCATATGGTAAAGGCCTTGGATGTTGTGTTCTCGTATCTAAATGAGCCTGTATCCGTTAAAATGGCTGTATAGATATTTATGGCCATCTCATAGGATATGTCTATCCCGAGGTATCTGAACAGGTCATAGACAATCTCCGCTGTAGATGATGCATCTTCGTCTACAAGATTTATGTCTCCAAAACCGCTGTTCGTGCTGTGATGGTCTATGCTTACTATAAAACCATTATTCTTTAGATTCTCATAGCCCTGCCCTACCCTGTGGAAGTCACCGCAATCAAGGACAAAGACAGTATCAAATCTTTCCCCTGGCAGGGTATTTAGGAGATATCGGGGATCTTTTGGGCCTGGCAGAAATCTGTATTTATAGGGTATCCTATCTTTTAGATAGACAAAGGCCTCTTTTTTGTATGAGACAAGGGCCCAGTATAGTGAAAAGCATGACCCAACAGCATCGCCATCCAGGTCAATATGGGTAGTTATAAGAAACCTGTTCCCCTTCTCAATCCTGTCTTTAATCTGCCTTAGCATCCCTTTCCCTTCTTAATATCTCCTCGATCCTTGCTGCCTTTTCAGATGTGTCGTCTAAAACAAAAAATATATCCGGGGTATATTTCAACTTCACCCTCTGTCCTAATAGAAACTTTATATATCCCTTTGACCTGTTTAAGGCCGCCATTGTCTTTGCCTTTTCCGCATCGTCACCATATATGGAGCAATAGACCTTTGCAATCTTAAGATCTTCAGTAAGCCTCACCTCAATAACCGTTACAAAACCAAGACCCGGGTCTCTGATATCCTTAAATAGTATCTGGGATACCTCTTCCCTTAACTGATCCTGAACCCTAAGCCTTCTATATCTCATTTCCCAGCACAATAATCTCAGAGTTTGTATCTATAATCTTGCCGATATACAGGGATTCGATGTAGTTATATACATTTTCAATGGCCATATCTATATGGTCTTTTTTCACACCCACCACAGAAAATCCTATCCTTGCCCTCTGCCATAGGTTGTTCTGGCTGAACTCTACTATGGATATATTGAATCTCGCCCTTGTCTTTTCTATAATCTTCTTCACTGCCTGTCTCTTATCTTTCAATGATTGGCTATCCGGCAAAAAGATCTCAATGGTTGAAATACCAACTATCATATCTACCCATCAAGGGTCTGCCTCTCTTTTTCCTGGACGAAAAACTCCAGGATATCCCCTTCCTGTATCTCATTGAAATTCTCCAGGACTATACCGCACTCATAACCTGACTGCACCTCTTTCACATCATCCTTAAACCTCTTGAGGGATTCTATCTTACCGGTAAATACACTGTCCCCGTTTCTCTTAACCCTTGCAAAGGAATTCCTTGTTACCTTACCCTCTAATACATAGCAGCCAGCGATATTGCCTGTCTTTGATATGGTGAATACCTTTCTCACCTCTGCCTTCCCTATATCTGTCTCCACAATCTTTGGAGCCAGCATACCCTCCATAGCCTTCTTGATATCATCTATCATATCGTATATGATCGAGTATGTCCTGATCTCTATTTTTTCATGTTCTGCAAGGGATTGGGCCTTACTTATGGGTTTAACATTGAAACCTATGATAATCGCCCCTGATGCCATGGCCAGGTTTACATCCGTCTCTGTTATGGCACCAACACCACTATGGACTACCTGTATCTCCACCTTTTCATTGGACATCTTTTTCAAGGCCTCAACAATAGCATCTATTGTGCCTCTCACATCACCCTTGAGGATTACATTGAGGACAATCCTCTCTGATTCACCCATCTTAGAATACAGATCTTCAAGGGTAGTCCTCGAGCTCCTGGCGATATCCCTCTCTCTTAGTTTTTCCTGTCTGTATTTTGAAAGCTCCTTGGCATATCTCTCCTCTGTTGTGACTATAAACCTGTCACCAGCCTGGGGCACATCCTGAAAACCCACCACAAGAACCGGGGTGGATGGCGGGGCACTTGTTATCCTCTTACCCTTGTCGTCTATCATTGCCCTGACCCTTCCAAACATATGGCCTGCTATAAAAGGGTCTTGAATCTTTAAGGTACCTTCCTGGATTATAACAGTCCCTACCGGGCCATGTCCCCTGTCCAGCTCTGACTCTATTATGATACCCCTTGCGTGCTTATCCGGGTTAGCCTTTAGTTCAAGCATCTCCGCCTGTAGTATGATAAGCTCCAGGAGTTCTTTTATGCCTATCTTTTTCTTTGCCGATATCTTTGCAAATAAGGTAGAGCCACCCCATTCCTCAGGGATCAAATTATGATTGGAGAGTTCTTTTATGACCCTGTCAACATTTGCGTTTTCCTTGTCTATCTTATTTATGGCCACAATAATCGGGACATTTGCTGCCCTTGCATGGTCTATTGCCTCTATTGTCTGGGGCATAACACCATCATCAGCAGCTACGACAAGGACTACAATATCTGTTACCTTTGCACCCCTTGCCCTCATGGCAGTAAACGCCTCATGCCCCGGGGTGTCTACGAAAACAATATCCTTGCCATCCACATTTACCACATATGCACCTATATGCTGGGTAATACCCCCTGCCTCACGCTCTGCAACATTGGTATGCCTTATAGTATCCAGCAAAAGGGTCTTTCCGTGGTCTACATGCCCCATTATTGTCACCACAGGGGGTCTTGGTTTAAGTTTTTCAGGGCTATCCTCCTGACCCTCTTCCATGGCAAGGAAGTCCTCTTCTATAGATGTAATCTTCTCCACCTCAAAACCGAATTCTGTGGCTATGAGATAGGATGTGTCAAAATCAATGTTCTGATTTATTGTAGATACAACACCAAGGGATAAAAGCTTTGCTATTACATCCTGGGCCTTGACACCCATCCTCTTTGCCAGCTCACCGACCTGTATCTCGTCTCTGAGCTTTATCACCTTCTTGGCAGGCTTTATCTCCTGCACTTTTTCCTCTGTATGACTCTTCTCTTCCCTCTTTTCTTTTTTATCCTTCTTGAATTGACCTACCTTGGGCTTCTGTCTCTTGAATGTATAGAGCTCTTCTTCCTTTATAACCACCTTTCTCTTGACAATGCCCTTCTTCTTTAGCCTTATCTCCTCCTGCTCCTGTTCTTCAATCTTTTTAAGGAGTTTATCTGTCTTCTTTTTCTTCTTCCCTTCCTCTTCATCCCCTAAGGCAATACCTTTTTCAAGGTCCTGCTTGTAATGCTCTTCAAGGACCTTGGTAATCTCCTCGCTCTTTTCTTTACCTATTGCCTCCACATCGCCTTTAGGCTGGTCTATAATAAGCTCTAAAACCTTTTCCTTCTCTTTTTTCTCCTCTACCTCTGTTAACGCCTGTTCTCTCTGTCCTTCCTCTATGGTCTCTATCTCTTTTTCTTTAACAATCTCCTCTAATCTCGGTTCAGATACGACAGGTTCTTTGATTACAGGCTTTTCTATAACATGTTCTTCAATTTTAGGAGGTTGTTTTTCATCCTCTTTCTTGATGGCCTGGATGGTTTTCTTCTCTATGCCTCTATCACCCTTTGCAGGCTCAATAATTATCGTCCTTTTTTCCTCATGCCTTATCTCAGGCCTAACCTCAATCTTATCCTTAATCTCTTTCTTTTCTTCTTTTATCTCTAATTTTTCCTTCTCAGGAGGTGGCTGGATCCTACGTCTTATTATACCTGTGGAGATCCTCTTCTCTATTACTACCTCACCGGCAGACGTAGACTTTTCAATCTTTTCCTGTGGATGCTCCTCTTCCTTCTCCTTTTCCTTAACCTTTGCGCTGATATTTTTTGCCTTGATCCGGCTTAAGAGCTCCTCATCGGTTATTTTACTCTTAATGGCTGTTAACTTTATCTTTGCCATGATTTATATAGAAATCTCCTCCTGTAGCTTAGCCTCTTGGCTTAAATTCTAAATTATCCAATCCATTGTTTTTATCTGATTTTGTGTCTGATGATGTTTCCTTTCCTGGCTCGACATTATCTTTTACAGCAGCTTTTGCGTTATCTATTATGTGTTTACAGTCTTCTAAGGATATACTTGTTATCTTGTTCAATTCCTCCACTGTAAGTTTTGCAATATCTTTGATATCCCTTAGATATTCGTCATGGAGTATCCTTGCAATTATATCGCTTATCTTTAGGGTATTCACAAGCTCATCAATAACCTTCTTCGATGACTTTTCTACCTCTGATTCACTGCTTATGTCTATCCTCCAGCCTGTTAATTTAGATGCAAGCCTTACATTCTGTCCTTTTTTTCCTATGGCAAGGGACAGCTGGTCATCATTTACAATAATCTCCATTGACCGGGCATCTTCATTGATGTAGACCTTAGAGACCCTTGCAGGGGCCAGTGCATTGCATACAAATTTTGTAGGGTCTTTACTGTACGGGATAATATCGATCTTTTCACCTCGTAATTCCTGGACAACAGCCTGAACCCTTGAGCCTTTAACACCAACACAGGCTCCAATAGGGTCGACATCAAGGTCTTCGCTGTGTACAGATATCTTTGCCCTCTCCCCTGGTTCTCTAACAGCATTTAGTATCTTTATAAGACCCTCCTGTATCTCTGGAACCTCAAGCTCAAAGAGTTTGATGAGAAAACCCGGGTGGGTCCTCGATAAGGTTATTGCGCAACCCTTTTTCTGACTCTTTTCTACATCTACGATATAGGCCTTTATCCTTTCCCTCTGCCTGAAGACCTCGTTTGGGATTGTCTCTTTAAAAGGCAGGATTGCCTCTGTCTTTCCCAGGTTTACTATGTAAAACCCCTTCTCTACCCTCTGGATGACACCGGTGACAACCTCCCCCTTTTTATTCTTATATTCGTCATATATGACATCGCTCTCCGCATTCCTCACCTTCTCCATAATTACCTGTTTTGCAGTCTGTGCAGCGATCCTGCCCAGCTTTTTTGTATCCATCTTTAGACCTATCTTATCACCGGGTAGGCACTCGGGGTCCTGCTGCCTTGCCTCCTCAAGGCTTATCTCCCTCTCAGGGTCTGTAACCTCTTCCACAACCGTTTTAAATTGAAAGACCTCTATCTCTTCAAGTTCTTCATTATATTTTGCCTCTAATTCAAGGTTTGCGCCGAATTTTTTCTTTGATGCAGCAAGAACAGCCTCCTCAAGGGCAGATGTGAGGGTACTCTTGGGTATCCCCTTTTCCTTACCCACCTGTTCTATCACATAGTTTAGATTTAAATACGCCATATCTACCTCATTATAGGTCTAATTCTAAATTTGCCTTTTTTATAGCATATATTGGTATGGTAAATACATCTATTTTTCCTTTAATCTCAACTCCATCTTCTCCCACGCCAATAATCTCACCTTTGAATTCATTTTTATTGCCTATCTTCTCAGATGTCACAATCCTGCACATCCTGCCTATGGACCTCACAAAATCCTGTCTTGTCTTAAGGGGTCTTGTGAGTCCTGGTGATGAAACCTCTAAGACATAGGGGTGTTTTATAAAATCCTCTACATCGAGGATTGAACTGAGCTCCCTGCTTATATTCTCGCAATCAGATAAAACAACACCACCCCTTTTATCTATGAAGACCCTGAGAAGCCATCTCCTGCCAGAGGATTTAAACTCTACGTCAACAAGCTCCAGGCCGTATTCATCCATCAATGGCATCAGGCATTCTTTTACCTTTTCTATTACTGCCTCTTTGGCCTCATCTATCATAATTTGTCCTTAAACTAAAAAAGCGGGTGCTACCCACTTTGATTTTTTAGTCTAACACAAAAAACCAAACAATTTCAAGCCTCATTTTTATTGACTTTAAGGGCTTGTGCAAGTTAAAAAATGAAAAAGAGGAGGGTATATGCACATATCAGTTATAGGTGTCGGTTACGTAGGTCTTGTTACAGGCGCATGCTTTGCAGAGACAGGCAATGATGTGGTCTGTATGGATATTGATAAAGAAAAGATAAAAAAATTAAAGAAAGGGATAATACCCATATATGAGCCCCAGCTGGAGGAGCTCGTAAAAAATAACCTTAAAGAAGGCAGGCTGAGGTTCTCTACAGACATAAAAGAGGCTGTTGATCATGGGCTTATTATATTTATATGTGTCAATACACCACAGGATGAAGACGGCTCAGCAGATTTAAAATATGTCCACAGTGTTGCACAAAATATAGGTAGATACATAGAGAAATACAGGATAGTAGTGGTGAAATCAACGGTACCTGTGGGCACATGCGAGATGGTAAAAGAGACCATAGCAAAGGAACTCGAGGAAAGAAAGGCAGATGTCCCCTTTGATATTGCATCAAACCCGGAGTTCCTAAAAGAGGGTATGGCTGTTGACGACTGCATGAAGCCAGAGAGGGTTGTAATAGGTGTTGAGCACGGCAGGGTAGAGGAGATACTAAGGGAGCTCTATAACCCATATGTAAGGACAGGTGCACCCTTTCTCGTAATGGACATAAGGTCCAGTGAGATGACAAAATATACAGCCAATGCCATGCTTGCCACAAGGATATCCTTTATGAACCAGATTGCAAATATATGCGAAAAGGTAGGGGCAGATGTTATGATGGTTATGAGGGGTATTGGGAGTGACTCAAGGATAGGGCCTAAATTCCTTTTTCCTGGCGTAGGTTTTGGCGGTTCATGCTTCCCCAAGGATGTAAGGGCATTGATAAAGACATCCCAGAACTACGGATACACACCAACCATACTGGAAGATGTAATGAAGGTAAATGAGGAGCAGAGGGTTGTCTTTACCGAGAAGATACTCAATTTTTATAACAATAACATCAAGGGTAAGAGATTTGCCATCTGGGGGCTTGCCTTTAAACCCAACACAGATGACATGCGGGAGGCCCCGGCTATATACATAGTAGATACCCTTGCCAGAGGCGGTGGCATCTGCAACCTCTTCGACCCCAAGGCCATGGAGGTTGCCCGTGGGATATTTAAAGGCAATAAGAATATAAACTTTGGTGCAAACCAGTATGAGGTCTTAAAAGACGCAGACTGTCTCGTCCTTATTACAGAATGGCTATCTTTCAGGGAGCCGGACTTTGAAAAGATGAAGGCGCTTATGAGGTCCCCGGTTATCTTTGATGGTAGAAATCAATATAACCCGAAAAAGATGGCTGAACTGGGTTTTAGATACACATGCATAGGCAGAAAAAATGTATAGATACCACACCTATAATGAACCAAAGAGGATCCTCGTAACAGGCGGTGCAGGCTTTATAGGCTCCCACCTATGTGAGAGGCTGATAAATGATGGTCATGAGGTCATTGCCCTTGACAATTTTTTTACAGGGACAAAGGCCAACATGGACAGGATAATGAAACACCCCAATTTTGAGTTCATAAGACACGATGTGACAAGCCCTATACTCCTTGAGGTAGACTGGATTTTTAATCTTGCCTGCCCTGCAAGCCCCATCCATTACCAGTATAATCC
>Ga0208196_1001001_pt1 | contig 32952 bp, 26 predicted proteins | sample AD_JPNNA7_MetaG_FD_184443 | JGI IMG/M metagenome (GOLD analysis project Ga0208196, IMG submission 184443) | Active sludge microbial communities of municipal wastewater-treating anaerobic digesters from Japan - AD_JPNNA7_MetaG (SPAdes) (version 2) | ecosystem: Engineered > Bioreactor > Anaerobic...
GGGGGGGGGGGGGGGGGGGGGGGGGGGGGGGGGCGCGTGGTGCAAAGCCTCCGCCCCACCGAGAGGGGAAGGGATGGTTCCTGGATTGGGGAATGGAGATTTAGCGCGACAAGACCTTCCCCCTTTTCCGTTTGGTCACGGTGCGGCTGATGTTCAGGCGTTCCATGATGCCATCCTGAAGAATCTGCGAATAGTTCAAATCGGCCAGCTTGGCCTCGTGGTCAAGCCATCCCGGGAGGGTGACGGTCCGGTGGACGGCTTTTGTTTCCATGCGTTCCCGAAACGACGGCATCCAGACATCGACAAGAAAGACCACTTCTCCGTCGTCGCCCTTGAGACCGGAAATGGCGCTGGGAGCGGGAATTTCGTCGTGATCCTCCTCCATGCCGAAGAGGTGGAGCGACATGGCCTCTTTGGCGTTGGAAAGCGCTTCTTCCTCGGTGTCGCCGGTGGTGGTGCATCCAGGAAGGTCGGGGAAGAGGACGTAATAGCGCCCTGTTCCCTCGTCAACGCCTAAAAAGGCGGGATAACGGTACCTGTTGGGATGGCTGTCCATGGATTTTCACTCCTTTCTGGCGGAACTACAGGAGCCCCGCCTGATTCCAGATGGATCGCTCTGTTTTGATCGGGACGTCTTTGTCAGGATGCTTTACGGTAACTTTCTCCTTCTTGCTGGGATGTTTGTACTGATAATGGCTTCCTTCGGTTTTCCAGAGTTTCCACCCGTCATCTTCCAAAATCTTGATGATCTCTGTGGACGAGGAGCGTTTGTCCCGGGGGACGCCGGGGTTCTTCATGTCATCGCCCCCTGACGAGAGAACGATAATACATGCTAAAAGTATGTGTCAATCTTTCTGGCAAGAAGGGAAAAGCTGCTGGGGGCCCTGGCGCGGCCTTTCGGCGGCGACGAGACCTCCGCCCATGAGGCGCCGGGGAAAAACCGAGGTCTAGGGCGTCCTGGGGCCCGGAGGACGGAGCCCCCTCGCCGCAAGCTTTTTGTCGGAGGCCGTCAAAAAAGAGACCGTCCCGCCCCTTTTCCTGAAAAGAGGGAGTTTTCCTGTGTTAGAATGGCTTCTGCGGAATGTTTTCTCCATCTTTCGCCGGAAATTCCAAAAGGAGGGACCTCACATGCGGTGGTTTGTCATGGCCCTGGCACTGGGATGGGCTCTGGGAGGAGGCACCGCCCAGGCGGAGACCGCCCCACCCCACCCCATTCTCTCCGAAGATCTGGTCTGGTCGAGCCCCCCCGCCCTCCCCGCCCTGCGGAGCGCCTGGGTGCTGGGGGGAGAGGCCCAGACCGGCCCCTATCTTCTCCGGGTGCGCCTCGCCCCGGGAGGGGTCATTCCTCCCCACGTCCATCCGGATTCCCGCATCACCACGGTGCTTTCGGGAACCCTGTCGGTGATCTTCGGCACGTCTCCGGACGAGGGCACGCCGGTGGCGCTGCCTACGGGAGGGGTGTACGTCGCTCCGGCGGGGGTGTTCCACACGCTGAACGCCCGAGATGGGGAGGTGCTCTATCAGGAATCGGGCACGGGTCCCACGGGAACCACGTTTTATCACCCCTGACCTTTCGGAGGCCCTCATGAACGCCATTCCTCTGCACAGCACCGTTTCGCTTCGATTTTCTCCCCTTCCCGCCCTTCTGCCTCCCCTCCTGGGGTACTGCCGGGAGCTGGCACGCCGCTTGGGCTTTCCCGACGACGAGGGGGCCCGCATCGAACTTGCCCTGGAGGAAGCGCTGGCGGCTTTGGGCGATGACGCCCCCGACCCCGAGGCCAGCGTGCTGGTGGAGTTTTGCCGGGTTCCCCTGGGCCTTCGGGTGCGCATCGGCGGATACAACCGACCCCGAAGCCGGGAGGAGCTCTCCGCCTACGTGCCGGGCTCCGACCCGGACCTCGGGGGCTCTCGGTGTCTGGAGTTCTTTCTTTTGCAGCGCCTGGTGGACCAGGTATCCCTGGTGGACCGGGAACCGGGCTCCCAGGAACTGCACTTTTTCAAACGTCTCCCGGGGGCATTGCCCCACCTCTTGCAAGAGGCGGGGCCGCACCCCAGGAAAGGGTCCCGCGCCCACCGCCCCTCCCGAGAGCCCCTTCGCCTTCCGGCCTCCACCGCCCGGGAAGACGCCGCCCTGCTGCCGGAAATTCGGCGACGTATGCCCTCCGAGGAAGCGAAGGGCATGGCCCTGCCTTCAGATCTGGGCATGCTTCAGGAGCTCCTCCGGGACACGGAAGCGGCGATCTTCGCCACCCGGGACTCCGAAGGCGCCCTTCTGGCCTTTCAGGTGGTGGAGCGCTATCCCCACCGCCGTTCCCTCGCCGTGGCCCATCCCCCCGTGGTGGCCTCCGACGCGGATTTCCCCCAGTGTGGCGCCGCCCTCCGGGAAGCGGTGTGCGGCCACGCGGCGGCATCCGGCGCGGGGGGCGTGCTCCTGGCCGCCGTGGCCGAGGAGGCCGGAGGTCCCACGGTGCCCCCGGGGTTCGGGGTCTGCGCCCTGCTGCCCGCGCTCCCCGGCACCGCCCTCTGGAAGGGCATGCCCCCATCTCCCCGCCTGCTCCTCTTTCGACCCCTGGGGTCGGAAGCAAGCCGGGAAAGGCTCCACCTGCCCCCCGCCCGGCGCCCTCTTCTGCTCGCCCTCTACCGCACGTGGCGCCCCAGCGTCCTCACGCCGGAATTTGCCGCCGGGGAAAGATTTCCCCCCTACCAGAAGCACAGCATGCTTTCGGCCATCCTGGACCGCCAGGGATCTTCCTGCGACATCTTCGTGCACGAGTACGGGCTGGATTTCCCCCTCCGTCTCCGGAGCTTCACCGAGGAGGCCCGCCACCGGAAGACCTCCCACCTGATGCTCCATCTTCCCCTGGAGGCCCCCTCCACCGCGTGGGAGGCGGAAGAAGCGGAAAAGTTGGGATATGCCCTCTGCGGCGTTCTGCCCGGCACTCCCCGGGGAGACGAACTCCTCTATCTCCACCGGCAGAGCCTCCCCCACGTGCTGGGGGCCACCGGATCGGGGGCGCCGGAAGCCCAAGAGCTGGTGAGTTCCCTTTCCGACGCCGGGGGTTACGCCCCACTCCCTTCGGAGGGCTATACACCCGGGGCTGGGGCGCCTATAATACGGAAGGCTCCGGAGGGAAGCCCTCCCGAGAGGGTCTCTTCGGGGGCGTGCGGAAGGCAGGGCGCGGGATGACACGCGAGGCGTGTCTAGGGCGACGCACAAAAAAACTCAAGGAGGCGAGCAACGTGAAGAAGGTTCTGGCGGTGTTTCTGACCGTGGCGCTCATGGGGGTCCTGGCATCGGGGGCTCTGGCGGCGGCGCCGCTCAAGGTGGCCCTGGTGGTGGCCGGAGGGCTGGGAGACAAGTCCTTTTACGACAGCGCCAACGCGGGAATAGAACGAGCCGCAGGGCAGTTGGGGGTCCAGACCAAGGTCATCGAGTGCCGCATGGATCCATCAAACTTCGTCCCCTACCTCGCCACGGCGGGAAAAAACTTTGATCTAATTTTCGTGGCGGGGTTCGAGTTCATCGACGCCCTCCCCCAGATTGCGCCCCAGTTCCCGGACAAAGACTTCGTCCAGATGGACTACGTGGGGGACGCCCCGGGGGTGAGCTACGTGGACTTCCTCGAAAACGAGGGATCCTTCCTGGCGGGGGCCCTGGCGGCCTCCATGTCCAAGGGGGGCGTCATCGGCGCCGTCATGGGGGAAGACATCCCGGTGATGCACAGCTTCCTCACGGGGTACACCCAGGGGGCTCAGGCGGTGAAGGCGGACATCAAGGTGCTATCGGGCTTCTCCGGAAGCTGGGACGACCCCGCCAAGGGGAAAGAGTTGGCCCTGTCCCAGAAAAATGGCGGCGCGGACGTGATCTATCAGATCGCCGGGGGAACGGGGACGGGGGTCCTGGAGGCGTCCAAGGAAGGGAGCTTCTGGGGCATCGGGGTGGACTCGGCCCAGGAGCTGGACTATCCGGATACGGTGTTGACCAGCATGCTGAAGCGGCTGGACGTGGCGGTATTTGACATCATCAAGGCCAAGCAGGAGGGCTCTTTCCAGCGAGGGGTCTTTACCTACGGCCTCAAAAACGGCGGCGTGGGGCTCTCCTGGAGCGATGTGGCAAAAAAGAACATTCCCGCCGACGTGCAGCAACAGTTGAAGGATCTCGAACAGCAGATCATCGACGGCAAGATCGTCGTGGAGGATGCGAAGTAGTCGACCGGACCCTTTCTGATCCGGTTCCTCCTTCCCCTTCGGCGACTCTTACCCCGGGGAACTGCCCCATCGTCGGGTCCTTTCGCTCGAAGCGGAGGACCCGCTTTTTTTCTTCAAGGAGGAATCGTACCTACCATGGAACATACCGAACGCATGGGGCGCGAGCCGGTCATAAAGCTCATGCTCTCCTTCGCCCTCCCGGCCATGACCGGTATCCTGGCCCATGCCCTCTACAACATCGTGGATCGCCTCTTCGTGGGGCACTGGGTGGGACCTTCGGCCATCGCGGGGATCATCGTGGCCTTTCCCTTCATGATAGCCATTTCCGCCGTGGGAAACTTCATCGGCGTGGGGTCGGCCACCCTCATCTCCCTGGCCCTGGGGAACGGTCGCCGGGGGAGGGCCGAACGATTCCTCGGGTTTGCCTTCCTCATGCTGATCGTCGCAGGCTCCCTTCTCACCCTGGGGGGGTGGTTTTTTCTGGATCCCTTGCTCTGGGCGAGCGGAGCCAGCCCCACCATCCTCCCCTACGCCCGGGAGTACACCGGCGTCATCGTCTGGGGATCCTTCTTCTCCCTCACGGCGTTCACTTGCAATAGCCTCATTCGCGCCGAGGGAGCTCCCTACTTCGCCATGATGACCCTGGTGTTGGGGGCCCTGACCAACGTGGTGCTGGACGCCCTCTTCATCATCGTCTGGGGCATGGGGATCCAGGGCGCCGCCCTGGCCACCGTGATATCTCAGATGATCTCCGCCGCCTGGGCCGTATCCTTCTACTTCCGAAAGCAGAGCACCTTGCGCCTCCGGAAGAAGCGGCTTCGCCCCCGGTGGAGCCTGCTGCGACGGGTGGCCTCCATGGGCATTCCGCCTTTCCTCATGGAGGTCTCTTTCACGGTCCTCATGGGAGTTTTCAACCACATGGCCCGGCGGTACGGCGGAGACATGGCCCTGGCCTCCATGGGAATCTTTTTCAGCATCGACACCCTGCTCTTCCTCCCGGTTTTAGGAGTGGGAGAAGGCATCCAACCCTTGGTGGGGTATAACTACGGCGCAGGATACTACCGACGCACCGTCATCACCGCCCACCTGGGCACCGCCCTATGCACGGCGTTTTTCACCATGAGTACCCTGGCGGTACAATTTTTCCCGGAGATCATGGTCATGGCCTTTACCCGAGGGGACGATGGCCTGCTGGCCATGACGGTGCGAGCCATGCGCCTGGGTTACATGGGACTCCCCTGCGTGGGGATCTACATGGTGGCGGTCTTTTTCCTTCAAGGACTGGGAAAGGCCACCACCGGCATGGTCCTGAGTCTTTCTCGGCAAATTTTCATAATATTGCCCCTGCTGGTCTTCCTGCCCCGTTTCTGGGGGCTCGATGGGGTGTGGGTCGCTTTCGCCATTTCCGACGTCGTCGGGGGCGCCATGGCCGCGCTCTTCTACGGGGCGGAGTGTCGACGGCTCCGTCGGATGGGAGAGGGGGCCGAGAACGGGGAGATCCCCTCCACTCCCCAGGCCTTTATCGGGTAAAAACGTGCTACAATGCCCGGGAACGGGGCGCCCTGGCCCGCAGGGCATAAGCTTCACCAAAGACAGGAGAGATGGTCGTGGGGCAGGTACAGATCATTGTGGAAGGGATGACCGCCAGCGGCAAATCCACCACCGTGGAGCTGCTGGCTCGTCGGCTGGGGCTCGCCGTCATGCCCGAGGAGTTCCGGGACCAGTACGACTTGTTACGGCGCTTTCACTACGAGCGCCGCTGGGCCTTTCCCATGCAGCTCAATTTTCTGGTCACCCGGTTCGCCCAGTATCTCTGCGCCTCGGAGGACTCCGTCCACATCCTGGACCGCAGCATCTTCGGGGACAAGATCTACGCCGCCCTGTACCACCGGTTGGGGTACTTCTCCGACGGCATGTTCCAGAGCTATCTCCATCTGTACAACTCGCTGCTGAAACACCTCCGGATGCCCAAGCTCCTGATTTTGCTCAAGTGCCCCCTGCCGGAGATCCTGCGGCGCATCGACGTCCGGGGGCGCGAGGACGAAATCCGGACGGGAGAGCAGTACTGGCGCGATCTCTACACCGCCTACGACACGTTCCTGGATGTGGTGAACGCGGAAAAGACCATTCCGAATCTGCTGGTGCTCGACACCGCCACCACCAATCTGGTGACCAACGAGGCCCACATTGAAGCCTTCTTGAAGGAGGTTCGGGGCTACCTCCAGCGCGAGGACGAACCCGACACGTCGTCCTGCTGCCCTTCACCCTGCGGCGCCTTGGCGTAGGGCCGGGTCATAAGCGAAAAGAAGCTCCCGGAAGCGTTAACGCTTCCGGGAGCTTCTTTTCGCGCCTTTAGACTCCCGCAGCGACAAAAGCCGCCGCCACCAGGGCCCGGGCCTCTTCCTTCAACCGGTTCAGGTGGTCTTTCCCCCGAAAGCTCTCGACATAGATCTTGTAGATATCCTCGGTGCCCGAAGGGCGGGCGGCAAACCACCCCTCCGCCGTGGTGACCTTGAGTCCCCCGATGGGGGCCCCGTTGCCCGGAGCCGTCGTGAGGATGGCGGTGATGGGATCCCCCGCCAGCTCCCGGGCCGTCACCAGCGCCGGGGAGAGCTTGCCCAGGGCGCTTTTCTGAGCTCCCGTGGCGGGAACGTCGAGGCGCTCGTAAAGGGGCGCACCGTAGCGGGCCTCCAGGTCTTTCTGGTGCTCGGCAGGGTCTTTCCCCGTCACGGCGGTGATCTCCGCCGCCAAAAGATCCATGATGATGCCGTCTTTGTCCGTGGTCCACACCGTGCCGTCCCGCCGCAGGAAGGACGCCCCGGCGCTTTCTTCGCCGCCGAAGCCGCAGGATCCGTTCCGCAGCCTCTCCACAAACCATTTGAACCCCACGGGAACCTCGTAGAGCCGTCGCCCCATCCCTTCGGTCACCCGATCGATGAGGGAGCTGGACACCAGTGTCTTGCCCACCATGGCTCCGGGGGACCATTCCGGCCGGTGACCGAAGAGGTACGACACCGCCACGGCGAGGTAGGCGTTAGGACTCATGAGCCCCGCCGAAGGGGTGACTATGCCGTGGCGATCGTAGTCCGGATCGTTGCCGAAGGCCACGCTGAAGCGATCCCGGAGGGAAATGAGGCTCGCCATGGCAAAGGGAGAGGAGCAATCCATGCGGATCTTGCCGTCGGAGTCCAAGGTCATGAAGCTAAAGGTGGGATCCACCCGGCGGTTTACCACCTCTAGATCCAACCCCCAGCGTGCCGCCAGGGGATCCCAGAAGGCGATGCCCGATCCTCCCATGGGATCCACCCCCAGGCGGAGACCCGCCGCCGCCACCGCTTCAAGGTCCACCACGTGGCCCAGATCCTCCACGTAGGGGGTGACGTAGTCGTGGGGGCGCACGCCGGAAGCGCAGAGCGCCCGCTTCAGGGGAAGGCGCTTCACCCCCGCCAGATTTTCTCCCAACAACTCGTTGGCCCGATCCTGGATGCGTTTTGTCACCTCGGGAGAAGCGGGCCCCCCCGAGGGGGGGTTGTACTTAAAGCCCCCGTCCTCGGGGGGGTTGTGGGAGGGGGTGATGACCACCCCATCTCCGGGAAGGGCGGGGTGATCCCGGTTCCAGGTGAGGATGGCGTGAGAGATCACCGGCGTGGGGGTGTAGCCGAAGTTTTCCTGATAGCGCACCTCCAGCCCTGCGGCGGCGAAGACCTCCAGGGCGGTGAGCAGGGCGGGCTCGGAAAGGGCATGGGTGTCCATGCCGAGAAAGAGAGGACCCCGAAGCCCCTCTTCCGTGCGGTACTCCGCGAGGGCCTGGGCCATGGCCAGTACGTGGGCTTCGTTGAAGCTCCCCCGCAACGAGGATCCCCGGTGCCCCGAGGTGCCAAAAGACACCCGCTGGGCCCCATCTCCCACGTCGGGGTATCGGGTGTAGTATGCCGCCACCAGGCGGGGAACGTTCACCAACATGTCGAGGGGTGCGGGCTTACCTGCCAGAGCGTGCATCTCTCTCCACCTCCATTTCTTTTTTGCCACGTCCCATCCGTTGCCCCATTTCCCCCGGCGAAGGGGGGTGCCCCCGGAGAGATCTTCCGCCAGGGGCATCCCCGACGCCGGGACACGCGCACTTCCCGGATTTTTTCCCGAGAGGCCCCTTGCGGCACGTGGCCCCTTCCCGGAAGCCCCCGCCCCCTTAGGGGCGGAGATCCGGTTCCGGGGGATCCCATCGCCCCAAATCCACCAGGCTCCACAGCACGCCGACCATGAGGAAAAGATCCGCCACGTTGAGAAAGATCGGGGCACCGCCCCAGGGAGGACAGACCCCCAGATAGTCCAGCACTCCCCCTTCGGTCCACCGCTCGAAGGCGTTGCTCAGGGCCCCTCCCCAGCAGAAGGCCCAGGCTCCCGAAGAGAGGCGGCGGCCGCACCACGCCACCAGACATCCCAGCACGAGGACCCCGCCCCCCGCCAGGAGGGCCCCGGGAAGGGCCTCAGAAAAGAGGGAAAAGGCCAGCCCTTTGTTGAACACCAGAGCTCCCCGCAGGGCCCCCCCGGTAAAGACCCCGGGAGAAAGGGCGCCCGTGAGGAACCCCCACCGGAACCCTTGGGCCAGAGCCGCCAGAAGAACTCCCCCCAAAAGCCCCCCCAGAAAGGGCCTCGCGCCGCCGCCCCGGCGACGGGTCCTGCGGGGCACGGAGAACGCGGCCCGAGACCAGGGGGCGGGGAGGGGGCGCCGCTGCCGCAAGATCTCCTCGGAGCGCTCTCTTCGGAGGGCCTCCGGATCCAGGAGAGGAGGAAGGGGTTCCCCCATGGTTACGCGAAGAACGCCGCATCCGAGCCCCCAAGGCGCTGGCGGCGCAACAGGAGCTCCATCTTCTCGAAGGGAACGGGGGGACTGTAGCGGTAGCCCTGAAAGAGGAGATCGCTCCCCATGGCCCGCAGCGCCCGTTCCTGGGCTTCGGTCTCCACCCCTTCGATCACGGCACGAAGGCCCAATCCCTGGGCAATGGCCAGAATACCCCGCACCAGGGCCTCATTTTTCCCATGGTCAGGAATGTGGTCCACGAAAGATTTGTCTATTTTTAGTCCATCAATGGCGAAGTCTCGAAGATAGCTGAGCGAGGAATACCCCGTGCCGAAATCATCGATGTAGAGGATAATTCCTAGTTTTTTCAGTTCTCGGAAGGTGGCCGTCGCCCGCTCCCAATCCTGCAGGATGGTGTTTTCCGTGATCTCCAGCGCCAAGGTCCCCGGGGGTAGGAAGAACTCTTCCATCTGTTCCGCCACCAGCTCCCACAGCGACGAGCGGTAGAGCTGCACCGCCGATATGTTCACCGACATCTCTAGGGGGCCCAGTCCCGCGTCAAGCCATTGGCGGGCCTGGGCACAGGCGGTGCGCAGCACCCAGGCCCCCAGAGGAACGATGAGCCCCGTCTCCTCCGCCAGGGGAATGAAATCTCCGGGAGAAATGAGCTTGCCGTCCTGCCCCCGCCATCGCACCAGGGCCTCCACGCCAAAGATCGCTCCGGACTCGGGCCGCACCTGGGGTTGGTAGTGCAGACAGAAATCCTCCCGGGCCACCGCCCGGCGGAGCCCCGTCTCCAGGTCAAAGCGCTTGCGGGCCGACCGGTTCATCTCCTCGGTGTGGAAGGAGTACGTGTCTCCCCCTCCGGCCTTGGCCTGGTTCATGGCTCGGTCCGCCGCCCCCGTGAGGGCGACGGTGTCCTGCCCGTCGTCGGGGAAAAGGGCGATGCCGATGCTGGCGGTGAGGTAGATCGAAAAGCCCCCCGCATCCACGGGAGTTTTCAGGAGCTCCAGCACTTCGGTGGCAATACGGGCCAGCTCCTTGGGGTTTTTGGGGGAGGGCACCAAGAGCCAGAACTCGTCCCCCCCCGTGTGGCTCACCGTCCTCCCCTCCCCCGCAAAGCCCTGGAGGCGGCGCCCCATCTCCATCAGCACCCGATCTCCCGCCACATGACCGAGGCTGTCGTTTACCGATTTAAATCGGTCTAAGTTGAGAAAGAGCATCCCCACCGTGCCCAGGCTCTGCCGGGCGTGGTCAATTTCCACCGCCAGGAGGTTTAGGAATAGGGCACGATTGGGCAACCCCGTGAGGCGGTCGTGATAGGCCTGGTGTTCGATCTGGGCCTCCTGGGCCTTGATCTGGGAGAGGTCACTGAAGACCGACACATAGTGCGTGATCTCTCCCTCCGTGTTCCGCAACGCGTGGATGGCGAGCCATTCGGGGTAGACCTCGCCCCCTTTGCGGCGGTTCCAGATCTCTCCTTCCCACTTACCCACGCTCCGCAGGGCCTGCCACATGTGGCGATAGAAGGTCGCGTCGTGGTGATGGGACTTGAGAATCCGGGGATTGTGCCCCAGAGCTTCCTCCCGGGAGTACCCCGTGATGCGGGAGAACGCGGCGTTCACCGTCTCAATGCTGCCTGCGGCATCGGTGACCACGATGCCCTCCTGGGCGCTCTCGATGATCTTTTCCGCCAGGGCCAGGTCGCTCTTCGCCGATTGCAGGGGCGTGAGATCTCGTAAAAGGAGCCCTATTTTCCCCTGCCCCACGGGGAAAAACCGAGCCTCGAAGTGGCGCGCTCCTCCGTCAAACTCCAGATCGTATTCAAAACGTACCAAGCCTCCACCTCGCCGCACCGCGTCGAGGGCGGCCTCACATCGCCGGGCCATCCCCGGTGGAAGGCCGGGGATGGCCCCCAGGGGGCGCCCCAGGATCTCTTCCGGGGGAACCAAGAGGAAAAAATACCTCCCCCGCCGAAGGTCTTCCACCACCCCCTTGTCGTTCATGAGAAAAAAAGCATCGGGCAGGGCCGACAAAAAGGACCCGCTTCGATCGTCGGACCATCCGTCACGCTCCGGCGATGGGGAAGGCAGGGCTCCGGCGGGGCTCCTGATCCCCACCACCAACGCTCCTCGGTGCCCCGAAGCCAAGGTTACGGGGAGCGCAGCGCCCTTCCACCTGCGCCCTCCCGCCCGAAAGGACACCTCCTTCCCCCGGAGATCCCGCACCGCTTCCCGTACTTCCCGGCGAAGGGCTTCCGCCCCCTCCACCGCGTGGACAAAGGCCCCTTCGGGGTCTGATTCGGCATAAATCGACGATCCCAAACCCCCCAGACGGACACAGCGCCCCTCGTCGTCCAACACCAGGAAGGGAACTCCCGCCCACTCCTCCCAATCCAGGCCCCCCCCCTCCCGGGGGGGCTCGAAGACTTTCCCGTCATCTTCGGCCACGATCGTTCCCCTCCCCTCGCTTCCGGGGGATCTCTCCGCTTGACCGCCCCCTGCTGCGGATGTAGGCTGATTCCACGGCTCATCCTTGGGAGGGACCCCATGCACCGCACGTCCGGAGTGGTCTTTCGACTCGCCCTAATAACCTTCTGCGTCTTTGGCTTCGCCAACGCGTACTTCTTGCTGGCGTCTTTTTTGGAACTCCGGGGATTTTCTCCCGCCACCACGGGCCTTATGGTCAGCGCCTTCTACGGTACCACCTTGATGACCCGCCCCCTGGCGGGGAGCTGCATCGAGCGACGAGGCACCCGTTTCACCCTCCTGGCGGCAGGGGGATGCGCCCTCTTGGGGAGCGGGGGGTTGATGCTCTTCTCCTCCGCCCCGGGGATCTTTTGCTGTCGGGTGGTGTCAGGAATCGGCTTCAGCCTCGGCACCGTGGCTCTGGCGGCCTACCAGGGGCTGGCCATCCCCCCGGAAGAACGGGGCAAGAGCTTCGCCCTCACCGCCATCGGATCCATCGTCACCATGCTGGTGGTGGTTCCTCTGGGGGAGGGGCTCATGGGCGCCGGATACCCCCTGGGATACCTGGCCCTGCCCCCCCTGTTGGCCCTGGGGACCATCGCCCTGGGAGGAAGCCTGCCCCCCCTGAGCGCCTCACAAGTGCCCCCCTCCTGGGGCACCTGGAGGGACCTCCTGGGCCTTCGGAGCTATCGATGGATCCTGGGGACGGCCCTGTGCTTCTCCCTGGCGGACGCTTCAGTGCTCTTTCTTTCGACCCTGGTGGGCGAGGCGGGGCTCTCCGCTTCGCCCTTCATGGCCGCCACCGCCGGGGGGGCCGTCCTGGCCCGCACCCTAGGGCTCCGGATCATGACGCCCGCCAGGCGTCCCTCTCTGGCGCCCGCCGCCGCCGCCCTCATGGGCCTCGCTGTGGGGCTACTTCCCTGGGCCCATTCCGCCGCCCTGCTGACTTTATTCGGCATCCTCTTCGGCGTGGGGGTGGGTTTTGCCTACCCGGTGAACCTCGCCCTGGTGGGAGATCTCCTTCCGCCGGCCCTGGGCCCCAAGGGCTCTGCAGGGCTTCTTTTCGCCATGGACCTCTGTTGGATGGCGGTGCCCCTGGGGCTGGGAGCCGCCACGCCCCTGATGGGGCTCTCCCGGGCCTACACGATCTTCGCCCTGGTCATCGTGGCGGGGGCCTTCCTTCTGGCCCTGCCGCTCCGGGGTCCGAAGCGCTCCTAACCGGAGCACGATCTCTTGGCGGCCTTATTCTCGTACATTTTCCCGTCCGCTTCGGCGACCAGGGCATCCAGGGAGATCCCCTGAACCTTCTGGGCCACGGCAAACCCCACGCTCATGGCCAGGCGATAGGGACGGGAAGACCGCCCGTGGCAGAGCTCCAGATTCCGCTCCAGGCGCGCTTTCACCTGGGCGCACGCGCTCTCCCCATCCCACTTCTCCCCCCGGTCCTGTACCATGAGCACGGCGAACTCGTCTCCGCCGATCCGGGCCAGGAGGTCGCTCTCCCGGAAGGTCTTTTTCAACACCTCCGCCGCCTCTCGGAGCACCTGATCTCCCTCTTCGTGCCCCAGGAGGTCGTTCACCTGCTTGAAGTTGTCCAGGTCCGCAAAAAAGCATACCACCGCCAAGTCCATGCGCTCCGCCAGGCTGAGGCGACCGGGGGCAATCTTAAAAAAACCCCGCCGGTTGAAAAGCCCCGTGAGGGCATCCGATACGGCCTCGACTTCCAACCGCTCCCGCAATCGCACGGTTTCGGTGACATCTCGGATGGTGGCCAGCATGACCCCTTCTCCGTCCCAGTTGGACCGCACCACCCTCATGTCCCCCACCGCGTTTCCCCCCTGGGAAGAGGGTAGGCTCACCTCCCGGGAGCCCTCCCCTCCGATGGGGATCCAAAAGGGTTTTCCCGTCACGGCGCTGGCGTCACAGTCGAAAAGCACCTCCGTAGCGGGGTTCACGTAGCGCACCAGGCCATCCGCCCCCACCACCACCACCGCGTCCCCCGTGGTTTCCATGAGGGTCCGGAAGTTCGCCTGGGTGCGCTTGATCTCTTCCAGGGCCTCCCGGTAGTCTCCCCCAAGTTTGGCGAGCTGGGTGCTCTGGAGCACGGCGGCCTCGAAGGTGGAAAGCAGCAGGTCGATGATCTGGATGCGGTCCGCCGTGAGCTTATGAAATTGTCCCGCGAAGAACACTTCCACGGACATCTGGGCATGCCCCGCCTGGCGCAGGCCTTCGTTGGCCAGGATGTGATAGAGTCGTCCCAGGAGATGGGCGTCGTCGTAAGGCTTGGTAAGGAAGTTATCCGCCCCACACTGGAGCCCCTGGATCACGTCCCGGGGGTCGGAAAGGGAGGTCAGGATGACCACGGGAATGTGCCTAAGACCGGGATCGGCCTTGATCTGGCGGCACATCTCGTAACCGTCCATCTCAGGCATCATGACGTCCGTGATGACCACGGCGGGGCGCCTCTTTCGGGCCTGGTCCAACCCCTCCAAGCCATTCCGGGCCAAGGCCACACCGTAGCCATTCCCTTTCAGAAGGCGTTCCAGTCGCTTCGCCTGAGTAAGGCTGTCCTCCACCACCAAGATCTCGGAAGTCCTCTTGCGATGCTCTATGGTCCTGTCAATGTCCGCCGAAGATCCCATCCCTTCCCCACCGTAGATCGTGCCGTCCATTCCGTGTCCCACCTTTTATCTCAGCTTCTTTTGTGCCATCTTCGCCGACGACGCTCCGGCGGCCTCCTTCGTTCCTTACCGGCAATCCGGATCCCCTATCTTCTGGCTTAAGGGGCTCCCTTCCGGTCCGCTCCCTCCGCCATCCTCACCAGGACCCGGGCCACGCCTTGGGGGGAAAGGACATGGGTCGCCCCATCCCGCCGCACCGCTTCTCCCGGCATGCCCCACACCACGGCGCTTTCTTTGTCCTGGGCAAAGGTCACGCCGCCCCCGGCTCGGATGAGGCCGAGCTCCTCGGCCCCATCGATCCCCATGCCGGTGAGCAGCACCCCCACGGCCCCCGGGCCATATACCCGGGAAAGGGATCGAAAGAGCCGGGACACGGAGGGGCGCACCCCGTGCTCCGGCGGCTCCTGGCTCAGGACCACCACTCCCCCCCCTCGCACCTCCATGTGGTTCCCCTCGGGGGCCACGAGGGCCCTTCCGGGGAGGATCTCTTCCCCATGCCGGGCCAGGCTCGCCGTCAGAGGGATGGCCTCATTGAGCCACCGAACAAATCCCTCGGAAAACCCCTGGGTCATGTGTTGCACCACCAGCACCGGCCAGGGAAAGGTCGGGGGCAGACCCCCAAGGAGATGACGAAGGGCCATGGGGCCCCCTGTGGAGGCTCCCAGCGCCACGACGCGAGAATTCATCCCCTTTGCCAAGGGACGCAGCGAAGGCCCCACCCCCCTCTCCATGGACCTCGGGGGCCCCATTTCTCTGGGAGTGACCGCCGGGCTCCGGGGGCGGAGCAGTTTTACCCGGGCCTCGGCGGCCTGATGCACCGCATTGATGAACTCCTCCACCTCCTCCGGGGCATCCATCTTCGGAGTGGAGACAATGGCCACCGCCCCCGCCTCCATGGCCCGGAAGGTCTCTTCCACATCCTCGGGCTCCCAGCAGGCGCTGACGATGACTATGGGCACGGGGGCCGTCTCCATGATGCGCCGGGTGGCTTCAAACCCTCCCATGCCGGGCATGTGAATATCCATGGTGACTACGGATACGGCGTGATGCGCGAGGAAGGCGCAGGCCTCTTCTCCATTGGCCACCTTTCCCACCACCCGAAAGGCCCCATCACTTTCCAAGAGGTGCGCCAGGTGCTTTCTCAACAGCGCCGAGTCTTCCACGATGAGGACTTCTTTCACGGGATTTCCCGGCAAAGCCATGGCGTCCCCTCCCTTCCCGTCGATTTAGTTTTCACCCCGTAGAAAAGCTCACCTCCAAAGGCTCCTCGGATAATCGACCGACACGCCCTCTGAGATGTTGGTCCGGCCTTATCTTTTCCGCAGGGCCCCGGATCGCCTCAGATCAGACGACCAAGGACGTCCAAAAGGTTTCCTTGATCAAAGCTGCTTTTAACTATATAGGCATTCGCCCCCGCCTCCGCTCCCCGTTCCCGGTCTTCTCGAGACTCCAACGAGGTGATGAGCACCACGGGGATCTCCGCCCACCGGGGTTCTCCCCGTACTCGGGCGGTGAGCTCGAAGCCGTTCATCCGGGGCATTTCCACGTCCGACACCAGGGCTGCATAGTCCTTTTCTCCCAGGGCCTCCCAGGCCGCCGCCCCGTCCACCACGGCGGTGACGTCGTATCCCGCCGTGGTGAGGATGTTTTTTATCAGGGTTCGCGAGGTGATGGAATCCTCGGCCACCAGGACGGCGGGGCGCTCCCGAGGAGCTCCTTCCTCCGGCGAAAATCGGGAAAGGGGGGCGTTCTTCAGGACAGCCTGGATCAAATCCGACGGGTTCAACACCGGCACCACGGCCCCCGAGCCGAGCACCGTGGCCCCCGCCACAAATCGCACCCGCACCAGTTGGGGCCCCAGGGGTTTGAGAAGTATTTCTTGCTCGTTTTCCACCCCATCCACCTCAAGGGCCAGGGGCGTCTCCCCCGTACTCAAAATCACCAACGTCCTCCCGGGACGGCGGGACGCCCCCATCACCCTCGGCAGGATCCCCGCCACCTTATCGTCGCTCTGTTCCGGTAGTCCCAGCACCAAGCCCAGGCGGAAACAGGACATGGGCTCCCCTTGAATCACCACCACCTCACGATTCTCCACCCGACGGAAGCTCTCTTCGCCCACCCGCGTCACCCGCCCCACCTGGGCCGTGGGTACCACGAAGATCCTTCCCCACTCCCGTACCAGGACCCCTCGGAAGGTGGCCAAAGTCAGGGGAAGGGAGATGCAAAAGGTCGTCCCCTGGCCCGGCGTGGAATCCAGGGTGAGGCGTCCTCCGAGGCGTTCCACCCCCTCTTGGACGATGGCCATGCCGAGCCCTCTCCCGGAAAGGCTGGTAATGATGGGGCTGGTGGAAAAACCCGAACGAAAGATCAGCCGAAGGGCGGAGCCCCGATCCAGCGCCTGGGCCTCGTGGAGGGAGATGATCCCCGCCTTGACCGCCCCCTCCCGCACCTTATCCGGGTCGATGCCCCGGCCATCGTCTTTCACCATGAGCTCCACCCGGCTCCCGCTCTCCCGGGAAACCAGAAGCGACAGGGTGCCTTTCTCGGGCTTCCCTTGGGCCCGGCGCTCCCCGGGCCTTTCCATGCCGTGATCCATGGCGTTACGCACCAGATGGATCAGGGGGTCTTTCAGCCCTTCCAGGATACGCTTATCTACCTCGATGTCGTCTCCGTGGATCTCCAAATCCACGGCCTTGTCCAGATCCCGGGCGATGTCCCGCACCATTTTGGGAAAGCTCTGGAGCATCGAGGAGAAAGGACGGAGCAGGGCTTCCCGGGTGCCCTCCTGGAGATGACGAATCAGCGTCCCCGCTTCGGAGGCGTCCATCACCAGGGATTTCCTGAGATGGCCCAAGGCATCTTCCACCTCCCGGAGGCGACGGCGGTACTCCCGCCGCGCCTCCTCCGAGGGACCCGGGGCTCCTTCTTCCCGGCGTCCCTCTTGATCAGCCTTTTCCAAGTCCTTTTTCCAAGCCGAAAGCGAGGCGATGACGCCTTCCAGATCTTCTGCCCGTTGATGAAGAGCCAACTTTACGGAGATGAGCTCCTCCGCCTGGAGGAGCAGGGCGTCTAACCTCGCGGCGCTGATGCGGATGGTCTGGGACGCCCCCCCTCGAACCGCCGAAACCACCTCGACCTCCGGGACTCCGGCGACGAGGGGAGGGGGCATGGGGGCTTCAGGGAAAGCCGGTGGATGGATCACCCCGGGATCTCCCGCCTTGAAAAGGCCTTCGCCCCCAGGAGAAGGGGGCAAAGGGGCCTTCCTGCGGCCCTCCTCTCCCGTTTCCTTCCCGGGCCCCCGTCGCGCCTCCGTCAGCATTTCCAGCTCTCTGACGAGGCTCCCGTCAAGCCCCTGCCCTTCTCCTTCCGCCACCATGCGCCCCACAGCGTCGACGCTGCGCTGCAGCACGTCGAAATCCTCGGCCCGGAGGAAGAGGAGACCCTTTTTTAGAGCCGATAGGACGCCCTCCATGGCCTGGCACAGCGTGGCCACCAGGGGCATCTGCACGGCATGGGCCGCCCCCTTGAGGCTATGGGCCGCTCGGTAGACTTTTTCCACCACCGGATGAGCCGGGTCTTTTTCCAGTTCAAGAAGGCCCGACACGATGGTCTGGAGGTGCTCTTCCGCTTCCAGGGAAAAGTCGCGGCGGAGCTCCTCCAGGAACGCCTCCTCCGACGAACGACCCTGTGGCGTCACGGGCCCACCCCCTTAGTCCCGGGCCCCGGGCAAAGGGCCATCGTCTTCTGTCGGGGATCTTTCGCCCCGTGTTGCCTATCCATCCCTCTCCTCATCGCCCTTCAGCGCATAACGCCCCACCAGATCGGCGATCCGCTGCCCCATGTCTTTTAAGCTCTGGGCGGCGTTTTCCATCTCCCTCATGCCTTCCACGTTCTGGTGGCCCGCCTCGCGAATGCTGGTCATGGCCTGGGCCGCCTGGTCCACCCCCGACAGGAGCTCGGCATTGGCGGCGGCGATCTGGGCGGCGGATTGGGCGGATTCGGCAAAGCTCCGGCTCATGCCCTGGAGAGACTCCCGAGAGGGGGCCGAGGCCCTCGCCTGATCCACGGCCTTGGAGCCCTGCTCTGTGGCCATGACCGCCGCCGCAGTGGCTTTCTGCACATCTTTCAATATGCGCTGAACCCGCTTGGCCGCTTCCTTGGATTGCTCCGCCAGGCTCTTTATCTCCTGGGCCACCACGGAAAATCCCCGCCCCTGATCCCCGGCCCGAGCGGCCTCCACGGCGGCGTTCACCGCCAGCAGGTTGGATTGCTCCGCCAGCTCCTCCACCGTGCCAGTGATCTCTCCGATCTCCTGGCTCTGCTCGCTGAGCTTGACGATGGTTTCCGCGATGAAAGCCATCTGGGTGCTGATGCGCTGGATGCCCTCCGTCAGGTCCTCCGTGGCCTTGCGTCCCCCTTGGACCAGATGGAGCCCCTGTTGGGTGTGTTCCGCCACCTCCCGGGTCTTGCGGGTCGTGGCCTCCGCCGTGGCCCGGATCTCTTCCACGCTTGCCGTGGTTTCCACCACCGCCACCGCCGTCTCTTCGGCCCCGGCGGTGATCTGGGCCGCCGAGGCGGCGATCTGACTCGACGTCGCCCCCAGGACCGCCGTCGCGTCCTTTAGGGCGGACACCTGCAATCGCAGGTCTTCGGTGAGTTCCTGAACAGCCCGGGCCAGGTCGCCGATCTCGTCCCCCCGGGAAAGAAACTCCGGAGGAACGTCCCGGGTGAGGTCGCCCCGGCTCATGCGCGCCATAAGGGAGACCCCTACGCCGATGGGAACGCTGATGCCCCGGGTGATGGCCCATCCCAGAAGGATCGTCATCGCCAATCCCACGCCGGTAAAGACCGCACTGATACTTTTAATCCATTCCGCCATGGCCAGGTCGTCTTCGACCAGCTGCGCCGTCACGGCGTTATTATTTTCCACCAGGGACACCACGGTCTCTCCCATGGCGTCGGAAAGGGGGATGAGGTGATCCATGGCGGCCCGGTACTGCTTTAAGACATCCTGGCGACGATCTCCCGAGGAGGAGAGCGCTAGACGATCCAAGAGCTGGTCGATCCCCCGGTGTTGATCCCGCCACCCGCCGTACTGCACCTTCAGCAAGGCCAGGATTTGCCGCCCCTTCTCCGTGTGCCGAGGCACCGATACCAGCGCCTTCCATGCGGCATCGATCTTCTGGAAGGCTACCTCACGATCCTTCCGGAGCGCGGTGATATCTTCGACGCGATGATCTCCCTCGGCCTGGATCACGGCCTGGGCTTGAGATCGGGCCTCCATGCGAAGATAGTTGAGATCCGCCAGACTTCGCAGATCGGGAATGCGGTTTTTCCCGACGAACTCCAGCTCCCGGGAAAGGCGAGAAATGCCGTAAAGCCCCCCCAGTCCCAGGGCTAAGCCGATGGCGGCCACGGCGCCGAAGCCCAGGGCCAGTTTTTTCCCCATGCGCAAATCATCCCAAAAAGCCATCTCCCCAGCCTCCCCCTTCTTAGGCCCCCCAAGGCCCCGCCCTTAGCCCATCGGACCCCCGTCTTTTCCTACTCCTCCACATTCACCACCAGGCTGGGGTCTTTCAGGATGCGCCCGGCATCGAGAAGGGCCACCTCTCCCCGCCAGAGCCCCGAAAGCACCGAGGCCCCAAAGCTTGACAGCGAAGCCAGGGGAGGAGCGATCTCCCCCCGGGGAATCGATAAAACACCATCGAAGGCGTCCGCCACCACCCCCATCGCCATCCCGTCGGAGCGGAGCACCAACACCACCCCGCAGTCCTGAGGATCCCGAGGAAGACGCAACAAGACTTTAAGGTCCATCAACGACAAGATCTCTCCCCGAAGGTTCACGATGCCCAACACAAAGGACGGCGTACCGGGAAGGGGCGTAACTCCCCTCAAGGGGAAAATCTCCCCCACGTGACGGGACTCCACCGCATACCGCTCGGCCCCCAGCCGAAAGGACACCACTTCCACGGCGCCCCCGGGCGCCGCCTGGGAAGAGCTGGGGCGCGCCAAGACCTTCGCCCGCTCCCGGAGGATTTTCTCCTTTCGGGCCTGAAAATCCCCCGGCGACGGGGTTTTGTCTGCGGCCTCCGATCCGAAAGGCGCCCTTCCTTCGTCCATTCCTTCACCCCCCTAAGTCCAGACCGACAAAGGTTCCTACGGTTAAAATTACCCCGCAGGCCTTGCCGTCCCTGACGAAACCGAGGCCACCGTCACGGCTAAAGGGAGAAAATCCCGCGACATCCGCCCTCCACGGCAAAGAGCGCCCCTCTTCGGTGCCGTCACTTCGTGGCCCCTCCGCGTTTTCGCCAGGGCCGGGGCTCCGGGACTTTCCCGGTTTTCCCCAAAGGTACCTCCCCTAGCTCCCCAGGCCCCCCCCCGCCTCCTGGTCATCGAGAATTTCCTGGAGGTGACGGGCCGTCATCCCCCCGGACTCCGGCACCTCATCCTCCTCGGGCATGAGGGCCAAAAGCCGCCGGGCGTTGCGGAAATGGCGTCGGGCGTCGGGAAGTCGCCCCAGGGAAAGGGTCAAAGTTCCCAGGGCATGGTGGGCCGCCACAAAGTCGGGATCGAGAAACAGGGCGCTCCTCAGGGATCGCAGGGCCTCCTCCGGCTCCCCCATCTCCTGATGGATCAGGGCCAAAAGGTAATGGGCCCGGGGATTGGCTTTGTCCGATGCCAGCGCGCCCTGGCATCGCTCCCGTGCCTCGGCATATTTCCCCTGGTTGGCCAGGGCCCGAACGGCGGAGAGGGAGCCTTCTCCCGGGGCCACCCCAGAGAGATCGGCGGGCCCGGTCGCCTCGCTCTCCTTCTTCTCTTCGTCACGGCCGAGATCTTCTTCGAACGAGAACGAGGCAAAAGTCCCCGGGACATGGTCGCCATCGTCCCAAGGCCCTTCGTACACCGGGGGTTCCTCTCTGTCCTCAAGGAAACCCTTGCCTCGACTGGAGTTTCCTTCGTCGAAGTCGAAGTCACCGTCACCGAGGGAGCCCTCCGGAGGGGATGACGGCTCTCTCTCATCTTTTTTTTCGAGATCCAAGGCCATCTCCAAGAAAGGGCCGGAGGGCTTGCGGTACAGGGTGGCTCCATCGTGGGTTACGGACTCAAAGCAGGAGGCCATAAGCATGGACGTTTCGCAAGGAGCCACCAGGAGCCATCCCCCGGGGGCCAAAAGGCGATGGAAGCGGTCAAGGATCGCGGCGATGGCGGGAGAGGAAAAGTAGATCAGCACGTTGCGACAGAAGATCACGTCCACGGGGCCATAGTCGCCCCAAGGGGATCCTTCTTCATCCATGAGATTGTGCCGCGCGAAGGACACTTCGCTCCGAAATCGGGGTTTGACGGAAAAACTCTGAGGGGAGACGGGGTCGAAGTACCGATCCCGGACCTCATCGGGCACCCCCCGGAAGGACCAGCGGGAGTAGACCCCCCGACGGGCCTTCTCCAAAACCTGGGGATTGATGTCCGTTCCCCGGATGTGCAACGCCATGGGACGGCCCGGGGAGAGCTCCTCGTGCACCACCATGGCCACGGTGTAAGGCTCTTCCCCTGAGCTGCACCCCGCGCACCAGACCCGCAGGCTCCCCCGGGCCAGGTAGAGAGGCAACACCCGGCGCCTGAAGGCCTCCAGGGTCCTTCGCTCCCGAAAGAAGTAGGTTTCTCCCACAGTAAGATAGGGCGCCAAGCGATCTATCACCTCGGGGGACAGGGGGTCGCGCGCCAGGGAGGCCAGGAGCTTCCGGGGGTCGGCCCCGGCGCTCTCCCGGGCCATACCCCGCACGGCCCGCCAGAGATGTGTCCGGCGCTCGGGGGCAAAGCGAAGCCCCATCTTCTCTCCCACCGCCACCCCAAAGAGCTCCAGGTCTCCCTCGGCCTCGGGAGTGGGAATTATTTTCCTAATAACTTCGGGTTCTGCAGGGGCCTTATCCATGGAGCACCGCTCCCGGAGCCGTCGTTTCTGCGCGGAGCGAATTCCTCCCCTGGAGCACCAGAAGTCGGTCGTCCCCCGGCGTCAGGGCCACCCGGGGGAGCTTCACCGCTCCTCCGTCGAGGGAGATGTCTTGCCATTCCAGGGGAATTACCCCCTCCACTTCGTCCACCCACAGGGCGAAGGTCCCCAGGAAAAGGCCCTCGGAGGAGAGGTCTTCCCCCGGCGAGGACGGCGCCGCCCCCTCGGGGCGCACTAGGATCATGCGGTCACTGAGTTCCATCTCCCGAGGGGGAAGGGCCCTAAGGACCCTAAGGTCCACCACGGGGACCAGCACTCCTCCCACGTTCACCACTCCTCGGACAAAGGCGGGCGCCTGGGGAAGGCCTTGGATCTCCACGGCAGCCACGATGCGATCCACTTCGGCAAGGGGCAGGGCAAAGCGCCGCTCCGCCACAGAAAAGGCCAGAAAATGTTCCTGCACGCCCCCACCTCCTTTCCTACTCCGACGCCCTCCTCCGACGGGGGATCGGGCTCCCCCGGGTCCGGTCGCCCCGCGAAGAAAAACTCCTCCACATGTCATGGTAACACGGGAGGGACGGCGTGGGAAGGAGGGAGGAGCCCCCTAAACCCTAAACGGGCCCCGAAAGCTCTTTCATCGCCCCGCGAAGCCTTCGCTCCGCCTCCCTGGCGGCGCCTCCTCCGCCATTTCCCTCCCCGGGCCCCTGGGGGGAGAAAAAAGAAACTCCCACCCCCGAAGGGGCGGGAGCGGAGGGCTATTTCGCGGCGTAGAGCTCCAAGATCTTGAGCACGACCCGCACGGACTTATCCAGGGACTCCACGGGGAGAAATTCGAACTTGCCGTGGGCGTTATGCCCTCCGTAGAAGATGTTGGGGCACAGGAGCCCTCGATAGGATAGGCGGGACCCATCCGTGCCCCCCCGGATGGGCACCACCTTAGGGGCAATTCCCAGGGAGGTCATGGCCTCCTTGGCGGTTTCCACGATGTGCATGGCCTTCTCCAGGGGCTCCCGCATGTTGTAGTACGTGTCTGAGATTTCCAGATCGAAGCGCTCTTTGCCGTACTTGCCCCGCATCCACTCCACGGCCCGGCGCACGAAGGCCTTGCGCTCCTCGAAGCGATGGCGGTCGTGATCCCGGATGATGAACGACAGGGACCCCTCTTCCACCGATCCGGAGAATCCCGTGACGTGGTAGAAGCCCTCGTACCCTTCGGTGGTGGCGGGGGTCTCCGCCGGAGGCATGAGGTTCAGGAGCTCGTGGCCCAAGAGCGTGGCGTTAAGCATCTTGTTCTTGGACGTGCCGGGGTGCACCGCCCGGCCGTGGATACGGATGTCGGCCCGGGCGGCGTTGAAGGTCTCGAAGTTGATCTGTCCCAGAGGTCCCGCGTCCACCGTGTAGGCGAAATCCGCCCCAAAACCTTCGAGATCCAGGAGATCTGCCCCATGGCCGATCTCCTCGTCCGGCGTAAAGGCCACCTTCACCGGGCCGTGGACCACCTCGGGGTGAGTCGTGAGAAAGTCCAGGGCCCCCATGATGGCCGCCATGCCCGCCTTGTCGTCGGAGCCCAGTAGGGTGGTGCCGTCGGTGACCACCAGGTCCTGCCCCACGTAGTCTAGGAGGTCGGGGAAGTCCCGGGGAGAAAAGACCACCCCCAGGGCCTCGTTCAGCACGATATCGCCTCCCTCGTAGGACACCACCCGGGGGCGCACGTCCCGGCCCGTGACCTCCAGGGCGGTGTCCAGGTGGGCGATGAGGCCGATGGCGGGGATGGCCTTGTCCGTATTGGCCGGAAGGGTGGCGGTGACGTAGGCGTGGTCGCTCACCCGCACGTCCTCAAGGCCCATACTTTTCAGCTCCTGGGCGACGAAACGCGCCAGCTCCCACTGCCCGGGGGTGCTGGGGACCTGCCCCGTGCCCTCGGCGGACTGGGTATCAAAGGTCACATACCGCAAAAATTTTTCCAGAGCGACGCTCATGGTTCTCATTCTCCTCTCTCGGGCCCCCCGAAGGACCCGATCATGCCGTCAGATAGGCCACCAGCAGCCGGGCGGTCTCTTCCAGGGCTTTCCGGTGGGTCCGCTCGTAGTGGTGGGTGGCGTCCACTCCGGGGCCAAAGCAGGCAAAGGCCACGTCGGCCCCCTGGAGAACGGCGATGGTGGCATCGGAGCCATAACGATAGAAGACGTCGGTGCGAAAATCTATGCCCCGCTCCCGGGCCAGGGACGTCAGCCGGCGGCGCAGGGGCAGATGGTACGGGGATCGACTGTCCCGGGCGGCGATGGTGACGCAGTGCTCGGAAGACTCCGTCCCTTCGGCCACGATGCCGATGTCCAGCGCCACGAACTCCGTCACGGCATCGGGAAAACGGGCTACCCCATGGCCTATTTCTTCGTGGTTGCTGATGTAAAAGTGCGTGGTCTTCCGAGGAGAGAGCCCCTGGGCCTTCATGGCCCTCAGGGCGCCGAAGAGGCAAGCCACCGAGGCCTTGTCGTCCAGGAATCGGGCCTTGATGAACCCTTCCCCCGTGATCACCGGCCGGGGGTCGAAGAACACGAAATCTCCCGGGGCGATGCCCAATTTCTCCACATCCTCCTTGCAGGAGACCGGGGCATCCAGGCGCACCTCCACGGTGTCGTCGTTCCGGGGAGCCTCCCGCACGGTTTCGGAAAAGGCATGGATCGAGGCCTTTTCCGGCAGAAGAGATCCGGAGAACTCCCGGCCGTCGGCGGTGCGCACCAGAAGGTTTTCTCCCTCCATGGCCCCCCAGGCAAATCCCCCGATGGGGAGGAGCTTCAGCCGCCCGGTGCTTTTGATCTGCCGCACCACGGCGCCCAACGTGTCCACGTGGGCCGAGACCAGCCGCTCGTCCCCCGCTTCCTGCCCCGGCCACACCCCCACCACCGCCCCCTTGGGGGTGGTGCGCCACGAGAGGCCCAGGGCGTCAAATTCCTTACGGACACGCTCGGCCGCCGCCTCACAGTCTCCGGGGACCGAGGGAATGGCCAGGAGCTCCAGCAGAAACTTTTCCACAAAAGGCATGTCTATGGTCATTTGCTCGCCTCTCCTTGAGAAAGATTCCGGGCAAAGTGGCACGCCACCGCGTGCCCCGGATCGATGTCCCGAAGCTCCGGGGTCTTGGTGCGGCACAGTTCCTGGCGATAGCGGCACCGCCCGGCGAAACGACACCCCTCGGGGGGCTCTATGGGGCTGGGCACATCCCCTTCGAGGATGATGCGGTCCCGCACCACGTCCATCTTGGGCAGGGGAATGGCGGAAAGCAGGGCCTGGGTGTAGGGGTGCAGGGGATCCTGAAAGATCGTCCGGCTTCCGGCGAGCTCCACCATCTTGCCCAGATACATGACGGCGATGCGGTCCGACACGTGCTTCACCACGCTCAGGTTATGGGAGATAAACACGTAGGTATACCCAAATTCTTTTTTGAGATTATTCAACAGATTCAGGATCTGGGCCTGAATGCAGACGTCCAGGGCGGAAACGGGTTCGTCCAGCACGATAAATTCGGGCTCCAGCGCCAGGGATCGGGCAATGCCGATGCGCTGGCGCCGCCCTCCGTCGAGCTCGTGGGGGTAGGCCCCGAAGAGTCTTTCCGCCAGCCCCACGGTGTCCATGAGCTCCTTGATGCGGGCGTTCATCTCCGGTCGGGTGCGGAAGATCTTGTTCACGATGAGGGGTTCGGCGATGAGCTCCGCCACCGAAAGGCGCGGGTTCAGGCAGGAATAGGGATCCTGGAAGACGATCTGCACCCGCTTCCGCAGGGCCTTCATGGACGCCTCGGAGTAAGTCAAGATATCATCGCCGTCAAACCACACTTCGCCGCCGGTGACATCTAGAAGGCGGATCATGGCTCGCCCCAGGGTGGACTTACCGCACCCCGACTCCCCCACGAGCCCCAGAGTTTCCCCCCGGGCGATGGAAAAGCTCACGTCGTCCACGGCGTGGAGCATGCCCCTGGGGGTCTTGAAGTACTTTTTCAGGTGCCTGACATCTACCAAAGGCCGTCCGTTCATGGCTTATCCCCCTTCCGGCCCCGCACAGGGCACGCCACCAGATGGCCGGGCTCCACCTCCACCATGGCGGGGGATTCCGTCGCGCACTGGGGCCCGGCATGACCGCACCGGGGGTGAAAGGGACACCCCGAAGGCAGGTTCGTGGGGTCGGGCATGAGCCCCGGGATGGTCTTGAGCTCCTCCTGATCCTCGTCCAGATCCGGCAGAGAGTTAAAGAGCCCCTGGGTGTACGGGTGCACCGGGTTCAGGAAGAGATGGCGCTTTTCCGCGTACTCCACCACCCGGCCCGCGTACATGATGGCCACTTTATCGCAGGTCTCCGCCACGATGCCCAGATCGTGGGTGATCATGATCATGGAGGTCTTCAGCTTACGCTTTAGATCCTTCATGAGCTCCAGCACCTGGGCCTGGATGGTGACATCCAGCGCCGTGGTGGGCTCGTCGGCGATGAGCAGGGCCGGATCGCAAGCCAGGGCGATGGCGATGACTACCCGTTGCTTCATGCCCCCACTGAACTGATGCGGGTAGTCCTTGGCTCTTTCAGGGCGGATGCCTACCAAAGCGAGCATTTCCACCGCCCGCTCCAGGGCCTCTTTTTCGTTCACGTCCTGGTGGAGCGCCACCATCTCGGCGATCTGGCGGTCCACGGTGATGACGGGATTCAGGCTCGTCATGGGGTCCTGAAAGATCATGGCGATCTTCCCCCCCCGGACGCTCCGCATCTCCGCTTCGCTTTTTTTGAGCAGATCTTCTCCCTCGAAGATGATCTCCCCCTTCACCACCCGCCCCGGAGGAGAGGGCACCAGGCGCATGATTCCCAGCGCCGTGGTGGTCTTCCCCGCCCCGGTCTCTCCCACAAAGCCCAGGGTTTCACCGTACCCCAGGCGAAGATCGAGGCCCTCCACCGCCCGGACGGTGCCGTCTTCCACCTCGTAGTGAATGGAGAGGTCTTGGATATCCAAAAGCAGTCTATCGTTTGCCATGGCTTACCTCCGTCGCCTTCTTCATCGCTTTAGCTTGGGATCCAGGGCGTCCCGTAGGCCGTCCCCCACGAAATTGAGGGCCAGTATGGTGAGCATGATGGCAATCCCGGGAAAGAGGGTCATGTAAGGATAGTCCCGGATATAGCTCCGCCCCCCGGAGAGCATGGCGCCCCACTCGGGGATGGGAGGCTGGGTTCCCAGCCCGATGAAAGAAAGCCCCGCCGCCACGAGAATGGCCGTGGCCACCCCCAGAGTTCCCTGGACGATGATGGGGGCCATGCAATTGGGCAGAATGTGCTTGAAAATGATGCGTGCATCGCTGGATCCCACGGCTCGGGCGGCCTCCACGAACTCCTGACCCCGGATGGAAAGCACGGATCCCCGGACGATGCGGGCGTACTGCGGAATGGCGGCGATGCCCACAGCGATCATGAGGTTGAAAAGCCCCGGGCCCAAAGAGGCGGCAATGGCAATGGCCAGGAGAATCGACGGGATGGATAGGAGAATGTCCATGGCGCGCATGATGAGGTTGTCCGTGCGCCCGCCGTAGTATCCCGCCACGGCCCCCAGCACTCCGCCGACGCACATGGCGATACCCACGGAGATGAAGCCCACCATAAGGGATATGCGGGCGCCGTAGATGATGCGGCTCAATATGTCTCGACCGAACTCATCGGTGCCCAGCCAAAACTGGGCCGAAGGGGGCTCGAAGGCGTGCATCAGGTTCTGTTTGGCATAGTGAACGGGGGCGATGACGTCGGCGAAGATCGCCAGGAAAAAGATCACCGCCAGGATGACGAGCCCCGCCACCGCCATGGGGCTCCGGCCAATGCGATGGATTACCTCTCCCATCTCCTTGCGGCGTTTTTTCGTCGCGGTAGTAGCGGTAGTCGCTGTTTGCATAGGTCTTCGCCTCCCCTACCGGTACTGAGCCTTGATCCGCGGGTCCACGAAGGCGTAGAGCAGGTCGACCAGCAGGTTCACGATGCTAAAGGCCACGGCGACGTAGAGCACGCCCCCCTGAACCACCGGGTAGTCCCGCATCTTGATGGCCTCCACCATGAGACGCCCCACTCCGGGGATGGAGAAGATGGATTCCGTGAGGATGGCCCCCCCCAGGAGCTGGCCGAACTGGAGGCCACAGATGGTGATGATGGGGATGAGGGCGTTTCCCAGGGCGTGACGGCAGATAACCTTGGATTCCACCTGTCCCTTGGCCCGGGCGGTGCGGATGTAGTCCTGGCGGACCACCTCCAGCATGCTGGACCGGGTCATGCGGGTGACGATGGCGAGCACCTGGGCCGAAAGGGCCACCGCTGGCAAAATCATGGCGGAAAAGGTGTCAAAGCCCGACGACGGGAGCCACCCGAGGTACACCGAAAAGAAAAGGATCAACAAAAGCCCCAGCCAGAAGACCGGCATGGAAAGCCCCACTAGGGCAAAGAACATGGTGATGGAATCGAAAAGCGAGTACTGCTTGATGGCCGAGATGATGCCAAAGGGGATCCCCAGCAATATGGCAATGGTCACCGCTAGCGCCGAAAGCTTCAGCGTGGCGGGAAAGGTGGCCATGATCTCGTCCGTCACGGGGCGCTTGGTGACATAGGACCGGCCGATGTCCCCGTGAAACGCCGCCTTGTAGATGTAGCGCGAAAACTGCACCAGAAAGGGGTCGTTCAATCCCTCTTTGTTTCGGAACTCCTGGACCGCCTCTTCCGTGGCTTGGTCTCCCAGAGCCATGCGGGCGGGGTCCCCCGGCGTGAGGTACAAAAGGGTGAAGACGATGAATGACACGCCGATGAGCACCGGAACGAGGGAGAGAATTCTCCTAAAAATGTACTTTCCCATGCTTTCCCTTCCTTTCCCGGCACGGAAAACGGGAGCACGGACCGCAAGCCCACGCTCCCGTCAAGGGTAGTCTTTCCCTCCGGCGGAGCGCCCCATGGGAACCCCGCCGGAGGGAAGGCCACCGAAGCGGCGGTCTTACTCGAACGTCACATCGGTGAGGACGTGATATCCTCGAGGGCTGGGGACGAAGCCTTTGACGGTCTTTTGGGCGCCCACGATCTGCTCGTCGTTGTGCAAATAGACCCAGGGGCACAGGTCGTCGATGCGCTTCTGGAGCTCCACGTAGGTCTTTTCCCGGTCGGGGCCGTTGGGCAGGGCCTTACCCTCTTCCATCAGCTTGTCCACGGTCTCGTCGATGAAATAGGTGAAGTTCGTGGATCCCACCATGGAGGAGTGGAACACGCCGGAGAGGGCGAATTCCGGATCGGGCACCGACGCCACCCATCCCAGGAGGAACATGTCGTGGGTCTTCTGCTTAAGGCCGTCCAGGTAGGCCCCCCACTCCAGCACCTTGATCTCGGCGTTGATGCCGAGGTCCGCCAGCTGGCTCTGGATGATGGTGGCCATGTCGATGCGCTCCTTGCGCTCGTTCGTCCAGATCTGGACGTTCATGGGCAGGGAGACCTTCTCCTCCGCCAGGATCTTTTTGGCCTCTTCCACGTTCTGCACGTGGGGCTGGAAGTCCTTATAGGAGTAAAGCACGTTGGGAGCGATGGGTCCCACGGGGGACTTGCCCACGCCGCGCCACACCGCCTTCTGGATTCCCACCGTGTCCAGGGCCATGCTGATGGCCCGGCGAACCTTGGGGTTGTCGAAGGGAGCCTTGGCACAGTTGAAGCCCATGTAGGTGGTGGAGTTGTCGACCACCCGGAGCAGGGCGAGTTTGGGATTTTCTTCCACGCGCTTCAGGTCGTTGGTGACGATCTGGTAGGCCAGGTCCACCGCGCCGCTCTCCAGCTCGATGGTGCGGTTCGTGGCTTCAGGGATGGAGCGCATCACCAGGGTCTTGTAGGCGGGCTTTTTCCCCCAGTATCCGTCATAGCGCTCCATGGTGATCTTGTCGCCCTTGGCCCAGGCCTTAAAGGCGAAGGGGCCGGTCCCCACGGGGTTCATGCCGTAGTTCTCCCCCGCCGCTTCCACGGCCTTCTGGTTGAGGATGCTCCCCGCCGTGTGCGTCAGAGCCAGCAAGAAGGGGGTAAAGGGGCGCTTCAGCTTGAAGATCACCGTGTGATCGTCCACCACTTCGACGGTGTCGATGTCGTCCACGTACTGCCGGATGGAGGCCCCCAGGGGGGTTTTGGCGCGCTCGAAGGTGTACTTCACATCCGCTGCGGTGAAGGGCTCGCCGTTGTGGAACGTCACGCCCTGGCGCAGATAGAACTTGTAGGTGGTGGCGTCAATGATTTCGTACTTCTCCGCCAGTTGGGGCACCGGCACACCATCGGGGCCTAGGGTGAGCAGGTTGTCGTAGATGTGCAGGCAGATCCCCGAGGATGCCACGTCGTTGGTGGCAACGGGGTCCAAGGTCTTGGCATCGTAGATATTAGCCACCACCAGCGTGTCTTTGGCCTCCGCAAAAGCCCCCACCGCCAGCACCATCGACAGACACAACGCCCAAACCAACGCCTTTCCAAACCTTTGCATGCCTATCCCCTCTTTCTATCGCTATCGACAAGTAGCTTCCCTGGCGCCGCTCCGGTCCTTTACGCCCTTGGCGACGGAGGCCCATGCCTCCATCCGAAGCGCCCGCCCCGCGCCACCCACCCCAGGGATCATGGGGAAATCTAGCGTCTAGCCCCTGACCCCAAGAGCCCTCTTTCCTAAAACCCCTCCGCTGGCGACGTCGGGAGAGCCCGCCTCGCGCCGCCTCCGGTGCCGCCCTGCCCCCATCCCCTCCGGCCTCGCCATACCCCCTTTCCAGGTCTCTTTTGCAAAAACCCTTCCCCTAGGGCAACCCCTAGGTTCCGGCAAGAAAGCGCCACGCCAGGCTCGACAGAAAGGCGCATCCCAAGGGGAGTACGGCCTCGTCGATGTCGTAGGCCGGGTGGTGCTGGGGAAAGGTGGTACCCTTGGCTTCATTTCCCACCCCCAGGAAGAGAAAGGCCCCCGGAAGGCGCTCCAGGTAGAGGCTCATGTCCTCCGCCCCCATGGTGGGCTCCACCAGGCGCACCCGATCCGATCCCAAGAGCTCCTCTCCCACCCGCCTCGCCAGATCGGTGAAGACGGGATCGTTGACGGTGGAGGGGAGGGTCTCTCTGTAGGTGAGCTCCGCCGTGCAATCCGAAGCCCCCGCCACCCCCTGGACGATGCGTCCCATGATCTCCGGCATGCGGCGCCGGACCTCCGGGTTGAAGGTGCGCACGGTGCCCTGCAAAAAGGCCTTTTCGGGGATGATGTTGTAGGTGGTGCCCGCCTCGATCTTCCCCACCGTGACCACGGCGGTCTCCAGGGGAGAAATCCGGCGGCTCACCACCGTCTGGAGCATGCCCACCAGGGCCGAGGCCGCCACCACGGGGTCTACGGCCTCGTGGGGCATGGCGCCGTGTCCTCCTCGCCCCGTGATGACGCACTCCCACTCATCGGAAGAAGCCATGGCGGCACCGGGACGATAACCCAATACCCCCGAAGGGAGGCCCGACCAGACATGGATCCCCGCGATGGCGTCCATCCCCTCCAGGGCACCCTCGGCGATCATGGCCCGGGCCCCGCTACGGTGAGGGGATTCTTCGGAGGGTTGAAATATGAAACGCACCCGTCCCGGGATCTCCGGTTCCAGGCATTTAAGGATCTTGGCAGCCCCCAACAGCATGGCGGTGTGGGCGTCGTGGCCGCAAGAATGCATCACTCCGGGCTTTTGGGACCGGTAAGGGCGATCGGCGGTCTCTTCCATGGGGAGGGCGTCCAGGTCCGCCCGCAGGGCCACGCCCCACCCCGCCCTTCCAACCCCCAGGTCGGCCACCACCCCCGTGGGAACTCCCCCCAGCCCCACCTTCAGGTTGTCGTACCCAAAGGACCTCAGGAGCTCCGCCACCCGACGGGTGGTCCCCACTTCCTCAAACGAGAGCTCGGGATGGGCGTGAAACTCCCGACGCCACGCCGTCATCTCTGCGGCGATCTCCGCCGCCGCCCCCCGAAGGCGCTCCATCATGATCTATTCATCCCCTCTCTCCACCAAGGCCGGAAAGACCGCCGAAGGCCCATATCAAGGCCTTTTGAAGCATCCTCCGCCACCGCATAAGGCCTATTCGAAAGTCACCGGAGTCAGGAGATGGTATCCCCGAGAGCTCAGGACCAGGCCGTGCACGTCCTTCCGAGTGCCCACGATCTGTTCGTCGTTATGGAGGTAGACCCAGGGGCAGAGGGCATCGATCCGCTGTTGAACCGCCTCGTAGACGGCCTCTCGATCGGGCCCGTCTTCCATGCCCCTTCCTTCGTCGAGCCTTCGATCCACCTCGGCGTCCTTGAAGAACGCGAAGTTGGTGGCCCCCGCCATGGAGGAGTGAAACACCCCCGTCAGGGCGAAATCCGGATCGGGGGCCGCCGCCGGCCAACCCAGCAAAAACATGTCATGGGTGCCCCGTTTCAGATTTTCCAGGTAAGACCCCCATTCCAGCACCTTTATCTCCACGTGGATGCCAATTTCTTCCAGCTGGCTCTGAATGATGGTGGCCATGTCCACGCGCTCCTTGCGGTCGTTGGTCCAAATCTCCGCCGTCATCGGCAGCGCCACGCCCTCTTCCGCCAAGATCTTTTTGGCCCCCTCCACGTCCTGAACGTGGGGGACAAAGTTTTTGGAGGAGTAGCGCACCCCCGGAGCCACCGGTCCGATGGGGGCTTTCCCCACGCCGCGCCAGGCGGCTCTCTGGATGCCGATGGTATCGAGGGCCATGCTCACAGCGATCCGAACCTTGGGGTTGTCGAAGGGGGCCTTGGCGCAGTTGAACCCCATGTAGGTGGTGGTGTTATCCATGGTCCGGAGCAGGGAA
>Ga0208196_1001002_pt1 | contig 32951 bp, 27 predicted proteins | sample AD_JPNNA7_MetaG_FD_184443 | JGI IMG/M metagenome (GOLD analysis project Ga0208196, IMG submission 184443) | Active sludge microbial communities of municipal wastewater-treating anaerobic digesters from Japan - AD_JPNNA7_MetaG (SPAdes) (version 2) | ecosystem: Engineered > Bioreactor > Anaerobic...
GGGGGGTGGTGGTGGAGCTCCTGGCCCGGGCGGGGGTGGGGACCCTGGTGTTGGTGGATGGCGACACCTTCGCCGACCATAACCTGAACCGCCAGATCCTATGCCGGGAAGAGGATCTGGGGCGTCCCAAGGTCCGGGTGGCGATGGAGCGGGTGAGGTCGGTAAATAGCGCGGTGGAGGTCGTCGCCGTCGAGACCTTCCTGACGGAAGAAAACGCCCCCGGGATCCTGGCGGGGTGCGATGTGGCGGTGGACGCCCTCGATGGCCAATCCTCCCGTCGGGTGCTCTTTCGGGCCTGTGCCGCCCTGGGAATACCGGCGGTGCACGGCGCCATCGGCGGCTTCTGGGGGCAGGTGAGCACCGTAATCCCCGGAGATCGCTCCGCCCTCGACCTCTGGGGCGTCGACGATCCCGACCGGGGAGCGGAGGAAGAAAGGGGAAACCCTCCCTGCACCCCCGCCGCCGTGGGGGCCCTGGAGGCGGCGGAGGCCCTGAAGATCCTGGCGGGGGTGGGAGAGCCCCTGCGGGGGAAGTTGCTCTGGGGGGATCTGGGGTCCCAGGAGTGGCGGGTCCTCCCCCTGGGGTGAGGCACCCCCCGGGGCCCTTTGGTCAGGCCCCGTCGCCGGGGGCGGTGGCGCGAGGAGCTTCGGCGAGGGAGCGGAAAAACCCCCCTAGGGCCTCCTCCAGAAGGGGAGGGTGGAAGGTCACTCCCCCGGGCAGGGATCGCCGAGACCGGAAGATGTCAAAGAGCATCCCTAGGGGGAAGTCCCAGGGCGATCCGCCGGCGGCTTTGCTCCCCAGGGGTTCGGAAAACTCCCCCTCCTCGACGCCCTCCCAGCTTCCCCGCAGGACCAGGGAGGGGCCGGGCCCCTCCTCCGGGGCGTCGGAGGAGGGACCCCGGAGGAAAAGGCTCAGCGTCCCGGAGCCCAGGGGTAGGTCAGACAGGCCAGCGCCGAGCTCCCGGAGGGCGTCCTCCCCGGGAAAGAGCTCCCGGCGGAGCTCCTCGGAGGAAAAGGAAAGGGACCGGCTTTCCCAGGAGAGCCCTCCGTCTTCCTCCCAGGTGCCCTCTCGGAGGAGCATCCTCCCCGGGGCGGGTTCGGGCCCGAGGCAAAAGCGGGGATCGGTCCGGCAGATCGAGGCCACCACCAGGGCCTGGGAGAGCAGGGGAGCGAAGTCCTCGGCCTCGAAGGCGTTCAGGGGCGCCTCGGGGGCACAGGGGACCTGGGATCGGAAGCGGGGCCACACGTCCCCTCCCCGGTAGAAGCGCTTCAAAGACGTCATCAGGGTCCGGTCGTCCTTGTCCATGGTCTTTTTCGTGCCGAAGGAAAGGATCAGGCCGTCCCGGGTGAGACTCCGCTCCGGCGCATGGGGAGGCATTCCTCCCAGGGCTAGCAGGTGGTGACACAACCCCCGAGTTCCCCGGAGGGCGACAAATCCCGGCAGAGCTCCTCCGGGCCCCGTGAAGCGGCAGTGGTAGATCCGATCCGTACCGGGGATGCGGATGGCAAAGGGAGCGAAGCCCTCCATCCACTTCCAGGGCTCGGTGCGCCGCATCTCGTCGGCCAGGGTGAAGAGGTTTCTCCACTGCATGGCCTCGGGCTCTTTGGGGCGGTCCGGGGGGGCGGAGGCGTAGTGCTGCTTCGTCGCCTTCGGAGTTTGGGGCATGGGGGGTCTCGCGTTTTTTCTCATGGGTGCTCTCCTCTGGGGGCTTTCCCCGGGCGGACATACAAAAAAGCAGGGACCCCCGGAGCCCGGAGATCGTCCCCCGGAGAGCCCTTCACGTCCGTTTCTCGATGCGCTTCTGGGAGAGATGATACCACGAATGCCCCCGTTCCCCTCGAAGTAGGGGAGAACTTTTGTCGCTTCGCCCCGGTTTTCCCCTAGATCCGGAGTTTTGCGTCCGTTTTTTCCTCACGCCCCCCGGGAGCCGAAGGCGGCGGCGTAGAGGTCGTGGCGCTCGTTGGCCAGGAGGGGGCGTCGTCGGCGCAGGGCCTCCAGGGCGTCCCGGTCGATCTCCACGTCCCCTTCCGCCTCCTCCAGGAGGGGAAGCTCCAAAAGCACTTCCCCTTCGGGGGAGAGGGCGAAGGACCCGCCGTTGAACGCCATGGATCCCTCCCGCCCTCCCTGGGTGGCGCAGAGGATGGGGGTGGTGAGGGAAAAGGCCGTGCCGCGGAGCAAGATCTTCCACTCCTCCATGTTGCCCCTTGCCCGGGATGGGTCGGGGACGCAGGGGGCCGAAGGCGCCAGGAGGACTTCCATGCCCCGGGCGGCGCACACCGCCGCGTTCACCGGGTGCCACAGGTCCTCGCAGATGAGGATGCCCATGACGCCCAGGCGGGTGGAAACCACCGTGAAAGAGTTCCCGGGGTCGAAGTTTCGGTCCTCGGTGTAGTGCCCGTAGTTCACCAGGTTGAGCTTGCGGTGAACGGCCCGAAGATGTCCCCGCTCCACGTAGGCGGCGGCGATGAAGATTTTGTCGTCCTCGAAGATCGGATAGCTCATGAGGTAGTCCACCCCCAGCCGTTCCCCCTCGGAGGCGAGCCCTTCCAGAGCGTGGGCCACGTCGCGGGCCAGGGCGGCGCGGTGCGACGGCGAGAGGCGTGCCTTCTCCAGCCCGTACCCCGACAGGTGCATCTCGGGAAAGACCACCAGCGAAGCCCCTCGCTCCGCAGCCCGGGCCAGAGCTTCGGCGGCGCGTTGGGCGTTGTGCGGCACGTTCAGTAGCTCCGGGGCCGTTTGGGCCAAGGTGGCACGGAAGATTAGCTCCAAAATTATCCCTCCTTAAACAGAGCCCCCTCGTTTCGAAAAAAATCCTCTGTCCCGGGGAAAAATCGCCTCGGCGGGGACGACACCCCGCCGAGGCGAGGATCTCACCGCTGGCGAAGGGGGGCCCCAGAACAGGGGCCGAAGGGCACACCTCAGGGGCAAGAGGGGGTTCCGGGGGCGAAGGGCGAGGCATATCCGCCGGGTCCCCGGAACTCCCTTCCATCATGCCCTACCCTACTTCCCCGGCCCCATCACCGGAAAAGCCGGGCGCGCCGGGCGCCGGGGCGGGTTTTTCTCCAGCTCCTCCAGCACCACCCGCAGGGCGGTTTCGAGCTGGGGATCCCGCCCGGCCAGCACCGCCGCCGGGTCTTGCTCCACCTCGATGTCCGGGGACACCCCGACGTTTTCCACGATCCAGCCGCGCTCGTCCCAGAGCCCCATGTTGGGGGCCGTGACCCAGGTGCCATCCTGTAAAAGGGGATAGTCTGTGATCCCCACGAGCCCTCCCCAGGTGCGCTTGCCCACCAACACCCCTAGCCCCTTCTTGCGGAAGGCCCAGGGGAGCATGTCGCCGCCGGATCCGGCGGACTCGTTGATGATCATGGCCTTGGGCCCCTCCACGTAGGCCGCAGGAGAGCCGTAGTCCGCCCCCGACCGCATGGTGACCCCCGTGGTAAAGCGCCGGGAGAGGGCGTCGAGGACGTAGTCCGCGAACTGTCCCCCGCCGTTGTTACGATCGTCCAGGATCAGCCCGTCCCGGGGGAGCTGGGAGAAGAAGTAGCGGTTGAAGTATTCATATCCCGCCGTGGCGGTGTTGGGCATGTAGACATAGCTCACCCGCCCGCCGGAGCGCTCCTCCACCCACCGCACGTTCCCCTCCACCCAGGCCTTGAGGCGCAGGGCGCGCTCGGAATCCAGGGGAACCACGGAAACCACCCGGGAGTCCTTCCCCGAGGGATCGGAAGCCACGGTGAGCTCCACCAGACGATTCGCCGTGTGGGCAAAGGGGGCGAAGAAGTCTTCGCTGGCGGTGATCTCCCGATCTCCCACCTTGAGGACGAAGTCCCCCTCCTTCACATTCACCCCGGGCTCCGTGAGAGGAGAGCGCAGCGAGGGCTCCCAGTTTACGCCGCCGAGGATCCGGGTGAGGCGATAGCGCCCTCCCTCCGGGGCCACGTCCGCCCCCAGGAGACCGATCTCCTCCTCTTCCCCCTCCTGATCGGGGAAGTCCCCTCCCACCACGTAGTGGTGTCCCACCCGGAGCTCGCTCAACATGGCGGCCAAGAGCCCGTCGAGGTCCCGGCGCCCCGGGAGGTGATCCAGGAAGGGAAGGTACTTCTCGTACACCCCGTCCCAGTCCAGGCCGTACATCTGGGGGTCGTAGAAGTAGTCCCGGTTGAGGCGCCAGGCGTCCCGGTAGATCTCCCTCCACTCCTCCCGGGGATTCAAGGGGATGCGCACCCGGCCCAGGTCCATGGCCTTGGCCGAGGCCAGGTCCCCCGGGGCGCCGATGGTCCATCCTCCGTCGTGTTGCACCAGGAGCTTTTCTCCTCGAAGGGAGACCCGATAATCCCAAACGCCCCGCAGGAGCACCTTTTCCTCCCGCTCCTCCAAGTTCCAGGAGCAGAGCAGGACGGTACTTCCCCCGTCTTCCGTGCCTTCCAGCCGCAGGTAGTAGATGGTGCCCTCCTTGCCGGGGCGCAGGTCGCTGTAAAATCCCGCCGGGATGGGCAGGGGGAGGGTGCGGTCCAAGACCCCCTCGGCGTCGAAGGACAGGGGGGCGTGGGCCCTATCCTTGGCGTCGGGGGATAGAGCGGGCGCCGGGCCTTCGCCCCCTTGGTCGGCGGAGGCCCCTTGGTCCGGGGCCCCTTCCTCGCCGGAGGCCTCCTCCAGGACGCCGGGTTCTTCCTCGTCGCTCTCTCGGGCCAGGGGGGAGGGGACCCCCTTAGCCAAGATCGTCATGTAGAGGGAGCGGATGATGGGCTTGTCCTGGGTGGACATGTCCAGGGTGAACTTGGCGGGGCCCGCGTTGGTGGAGCCGAAGAAGTACAAGTACTTCCCCCCCGGATCGAAGGTGGGGCAGATCACGTCCGCCATGCGGTCCGACACGGGGAAGGTCTGCCCCGTGTCCACGCGGTGGATTACGGCCTGCTCCAGGCCGTTGGTGAGAGTGGTGGCGAAGGCCAGGTGGCAGGAGTCGGGGGCCCAGGAGAGCTCAAGCCACTTGTAGGGCGAACCCCAAAGGGGCTCGCGACACACCTCCACCGGGGCCTTCAGTAAATCGGGGGAGAGGGGACGGTCGTCGGAGGCCGCCGCCGCAGCGGCGGCGACGTCGATCCAGTACACCGTGGCGTTCTGATCCCGGAAGGCGATCTTTTTCCCGTCGGGGGACCAGGCGGGGACAAAGTACATCCCCCGGCCCAGCAGGGGTACGGTGACCTCCTGCCCCCGGGCGTCCTGGCGGCGGATCTTTAAGACGTACTCCGGGCCGTCGTCGGCGAACCAAGCCACCAGGCGGCCATCGGGGGACCAGGCGGGGTTTCGGTCGTGGACGCCGGAAGAAGTGGTAAGCGCCCGAGGATCGCCCTTATCGGCGGGGACGGTGACGATGTCCCCCCGCATGGCGAAGACCCCCCGGGCCCCCGAGGGGGAAAGATCGAAGCCCTGGATGAAGTTTTCTCCCTTCACGAAGCGTAGCCGAGTCTCGGGGAGGTCCGCCGCCAGGGAAAGGGGGACGATTTGGTACCCCTCCGAGGCGGGATCTTTCAGGCCCAATCTCCCTTCCCGCAGGAAAAGGAGCCTCCCTTCCGGGGAGGCGGCGATGCTTTCCACGGGAAAGGCGTCAAAGGCCGTGAGGGCTCGCACCTGTCGGGTGGCGGGGTCGAAGGAGTGGATGTTAAACTCTCCCCCCCGGTCCGAGAGGAAGTAGAGGGTGTTCCCGATCCACTGGGGCTGAACGTCGTTGCACCCCTCCGAAGGCTGGGGCACGGTGGTGTCCTTTCGGGTGGCGGGGTCAAAGAGATGGATCACCGAGATGGTCCCCCCCCGGTACCCCTTCCAGATCCGAAAGGCCGGGGGCAGAGGATTGTAGGCGAAGAGCCCTCCGTCGGGGGAAAAGGCCCCGTCAAAGGCCTGGGGAAGGGAAAGCCTCCGCAGGGGTCCCCCCTCCCGGGGCACGGCAAACAGGGCGTAGGAGCTTCCCAGGGCGGCCTCTCGGTCCGAGGTCAAGAGGACCTCCTTCCCATCGGCGGAAAACCCCAGGACGCGATCCACCCCGGGATGGGCCGTGAGACGCCGGGGCGTCCCCCCCGAGACGGGCATGATGTACCCATCCACGTTGCCGTGGTTCATTAGGGAGAAGACCACGTCCCTGCCGTCGGGGGAGAAGGCGGGGCGTCCCACCGCCGTGCCTTCGGTGCAAAGGCGCCGGAAGGCGGTGCCGTCGGCCTGGGAAACCCAGAGATCCCCGGCGTAGATAAAGACCATTTGGGATCCGAAGAGATCCCCCGGGCCCAGGAGCACCGTGGCCCCTTCTTCCGCCCCCGAAGCCCCCAGGGGAGAAAAAAGGGCCATCATCACGGCGAGGAGTATGACCCCCACGCCCGCGCTCCCGGGACCCCGCATCCTCGAGATCCCCCTTGGAAAAATGCCACATCGTACCGAAACTCTCATCCCTTTTTCCCTCCTTTGGGTGAGTTGAGCCCCTTTGAGACCTCTGGCCGGACCCTAAAGCCTTCTAAAGCCCCCGGAGCATCGCCCGGGGCAAAACGACGACGGTCCGTTTCCCTTCCCCGACCGTCGAAGCCCCCTTGAAGCACCCCGCAGAACCGAGGAGAGAGTACGCTCCGGAGGGCCTTTTAGCCAGTCCCGAAGCCCCTCGGCCCCGACGGCTATTCCGGCAGGGCCCCCGAAGAGACGAGGGCCGCCGCCTTTCGAGCGATGCGCTGGGCGGCCCGCCCCGAATCCGAAAGGTTTGTGAGCACCGCCACGGCGGTCTTCGACGACGGGTGGGCCAGGAAGAGGGCCGAATACCCCGAGATGGCTCCATTCTTGGTGGGCACGACCTGCTCGTGCCAGGTGAAGACCTCGAGCCCCATGCCGAAGGTGGCCTCTCCGTCCTCCAGGGGGATGGAAAAAACGCTTCCGTCGGAAAGCTCCGCCGGGGAGATCATGGCGGCGATGGTCTGCTCCGAGAGCAACACCCCGGGAAGGAAGGCCTTGCCCAGCTTGGCCAGATCTTCCGCCGTGGCCATGAGTCCTCCGCTGGCGTAGGCCGAGACGGGGCTCTCGGGGGGGGCGTTGATGAGGCGTCCCCCTTCGAGGGCATATCCCCGGGCCCGGTGGGGCATGATATCCCGCTGCGACCCCAGGCGAAGGGTGGTCATGCCCAGGGGGGCGGCGAGGTCTTCCCGGACGAAACGCTCGTAGGATCGCCCCGAAAGGCGCTCCAGAAGGATCCCCAGGATGATAAATGGGGAATTGCTGTATTGGGCCCGCTGTCCGGGTTCGAACTCCAGGGGCTCTTTGGAAAAAAGAGCCAGGGCCTCCTGGGGGGTCCAATCCCGGGCGGGATCGGCGCTCCAGGCGGGGATCTTGGTGACCTCGGCCACTCCGGAGGTGTGCTGCAAGAGCTGGCACAGGGAGATGCGCTCCCCCTCGGGGTAGCCGGGAAAGTAGGCGGAGACAGGGTCTTCCAGGGTGATGCGGTCTTCTTCCAGGTATTTGAGCACCCCCAGGGCGGTGAAGACCTTGCTGACGGATCCCATGGCAAAGAGCGTGTCCGCCGCAGCAGGGACATCTTGCTCCACGTCCGCCGAGCCGTATACCCGGGATAGGGTTTGGCCGTCCGGCAGCAAAAGCCCCACCGCCACGGCGGGAATGCCCCCCGACGCCATTTCCTGTCTCACCAGGACATCCATAGGGCCGAAATCGAAGGAAATCCCCCGGGCCTCGCCGGGGTTCCCTCCCAAGAGGAGGAATCCCAGAATTCCTCCGACGAAGAAAAGGGCACACCTCATGGGGCTCACGCTCCTTCCGGACTTTTTTACCACCTCTTCCCTGGCCCCGGAGTCTTCTCCAAGACCCCCTCGGAGGAGCCTCCGCCAGCGCGGGGAGTGTCAAACCGCCGCGAACCCTTTCACCCTCCTTTGCGGATCTTCGAGCTTCCCCTCTCGACCTTGGGCGGACGGGGGACAAAATCGCCTAGGGCAGGGAGGCCGCGAAGGCCGCCAGACGATCGTTGAGTCGATCGGGGACCTCCAGCATATAGAAGTGGCTCACCCCGGGCCATACCTCGTAGGTCAGGTGAGGAAAGAGCCGTCGCAGCTCCTCCTCCAATCCCTCCCCCTCGGCCCGGACCGTTTCGGCGCCGAAGAGGGCCAGCGTGGGGACGTAGGTCGGCAGGCTCTCCTCCCGGGTGGGGAGATGCAAGAAGTTCACCATGGCGCTATCCCTCACGTAGGGGGCGGTGCCGAGCATCTTGTCCAGCACCAGACGTCGCACGGTCTCCGGGGTCTCCGGGACGAACATCCCCTCGATGAAGGCCCGGACGTGATCCCGGGCTTCGGGCCCCGTGGTCAGGGAGGTGGCCCACCCCTTCATCATCTGGACGAACTCTTCCCGCTTCTGGGGATCTGCGGGGGCCCGGACGAGGGCGGGGTCCGCCAAGACCAACCCCGCCACCCGGTGGGGGTAGCGCTGGGCGAAGGCCCGGCAGAGGGCCCCTCCCATGCTGTGTCCCACCAGCACCCCTTGGGAAACCCCCGCGTCATCCATGACGGCCCGGAGGCCCTCCACTAAGACCTCCGGGGTGTAGGAGATCTTGGGCTTGGTGCTCCACCCGTGCCCGGGGAGATCGAGGGCGATGACCCGCCCTCGGCGGGCCAAAAAGGGGATCTGATATCGCCAGAAGGTGTGATCGCAGGCCCAGCCGTGCACCAGCACCAGGGGGCGATCCCCCGACCCCAGGTCTCGGTACGCCACGGCGAACTCCCCCGCTGGGGCGTAGTGCAGCGCCAAAGAATCCTGGGCCCCGGCGGGAACGGCAAAAAACATGGCGAAAAGCAAAAGAACCCCTACCAGAGAACGTCTCATCAAAACGATCACCTCGCACGAAAGTTTTCGCGAAAAAGGCCTCGGAGCGAGAAGGGCCCCTCATCGCGAAGATCGGTGACCGCACTATACTCCAAAAGCTCCTCCGGCGGGAAGAGGGCATACATGGCGCCCCCGGAAGGGGTGCCCGATTTTTCCGCCGAAGGCCTCTGCCCCGCCCTCGGGATTTCCCCAGGGCAGGGACCGGGGTTTTTTCGGGGAAACTGGTCCGGTCCAGAGGGGACCGTCCCCGGGGAAGGGGTGGCCCTTTATCTCCCCGGGCCCCTTGCCTATGATCTCCCTGGAAGCGGAAAAAAGCTTCGCCACAGACCTTTTAGGAGGCGATCCCCATGGAAGAGCGGTCCAACCCGAAGAATCCCAGGCGAGATATGACGTGGATGAAGCCCCGGGGCGTCATCATGGACGTGACCAACGCGTCGCAGGCCCGCATCGCCGAAAAAGCCGGTGCCATGGCGGTGATGGCCCTGGAACGCATCCCGTCCGAGATCCGCAAGGCGGGGGGGGTGGTGCGCATGGCCGATCCCGACAAAATCAAAGAAATTCAGGACGCGGTGTCCATTCCCGTCATGGCCAAAGCCCGTATTGGCCACTTCGTGGAGGCCCGCATTCTGGAAGCCCTGGGGGTGGACTGCATCGACGAAAGCGAAGTGCTCACCCCCGCCGACGAGGAGCACCACATCGACAAGCGCCCCTTTGCCGTCCCCTTCGTCTGCGGCTCCCGGAACCTGGGAGAAGCCCTTCGGCGCGTGGCCGAAGGCGCCGCCATGATCCGCACCAAAGGCGAAGCGGGCACGGGGAACGTGGTGGAAGCGGTGCGCCACATGCGGGCCACCAACCGGGAGATGGCCCGGCTCCTGGGGGCTCCGGAAGAAGAACTCCCCGCCCTGGCCAAAGAGCTCCAGGCTCCCCTGGAGACCCTTTGGGAGTGCCGGAAACGGGGGCGCATGCCCGTGGCGCACCTCGCCGCCGGAGGGGTGGCCACCCCCGCCGATGCGGCACTCATGATGCAGATGGGGTGCGACGGGGTCTTCGTGGGCAGCGGCATCTTCGCTTCATCGGCTCCCGAGCGCCGGGCCGAGGCCGTGGTGGCCGCCGTGGCGCATTACGACGACTATGCGGCGTTGGCGGAAGTTTCCCGGGGTCTGGGAGAGGCCATGCCCGGCATCGACCTCCGGACGCTTAGCCCCGAAGAAACCCTCGCCGTCCGGGGATGGTGACCGGTCCCCCTCGCCCGCCGCAGGGCGCTTTCTAATTTCTAAAGCGATGGGGGGCGGACCCGGAGCCCGCCCCCCTATTTTTTCTCCCCCGCAGCGGCCACGAAGGCCCGAAAGAGGGCCGCCATAGGGGCCGAAGTGCTTTCGAGACGTTCGGGGTGGCTCTGGATTCCCAGAAGAAAGGGTCCCTCCGGAGCTTCTATGCCCTCCACCACCCCATCCGGAGCCCAGGCCACCGCCTCAAGCCCCGGCGCCACATCCCGCACCGCCTGGTGGTGGAAGGAGTTGACCCGCACGCTCAGACTCCCCAGCACGTGGGCCAGGCGTGTTCCCTCCCGCACCGTCATGGAGTGGGAGGGAAAGGTGCCGGGATAGGGTTGCCGGTGTTGGAGCAACCCCTCGGGGCGTTGGGAGGGGAGATCCTGATAGATCGTGCCCCCCAGGGCCACGTTGAGCACCTGACATCCCCGGCAAATGCCCAAAAGGGGCATCTTTCGCCGACGGGCGGCGCGGGCCAGGGCCATCTCCAGGGCATCGCGGTGGAGGTCCACCCCTCCCAGACCGGGAAGGGGCTCCTCGCCGAAGAGCGCCGGGTCCAAGTCCCCTCCGCCGGAGAGCAAAAGCCCGTCGAGGCCCGAAAGCCACTCCCCCCAATCTTCCCCAAGGCCATTCCCGGGGGTAAACCCTCCGGGGGTGTGTTCCATCTCCGGAATCGGCAGTACCCGGGGGATGCCCCCGGCCCGCATCACCGCCCGGACGTAGGCCCGGGGGAGGGTGTTGGTGGTGCGTTGGTCGTCCAGATCACAGGTGATGCCGATGTGCGGTGCCATGGCCAAGACCTCCTCGTGAAACGCTCTTCGGGGTGCCTCCCCCGACGGGACCATTGTCTCCCTGGGGGAGGATAAAGGCAAGGAGTTCCCCCCGTCCGGGAGGTTGTCCCGGGAAAAAGCGTGACAACTTTGTGACTTTTTCATGCTGGTTTTGAGAAAGGGGGCCCTTTTGTGCTAAAATGGACCCTGGGCGGATGGGCGCCTGATGGTGGAGGAGGTGAGGGCATGGCGCTGGTGCAGGTGGTGGAGTGGGACGAGCCAGTGACGCGGGAAGTGCCCGTGCTGGCGTGGAAGTACACGAATCCGGCCCAGCCGGAGCGGAGCGATGAGCTGGGCACCTGGACCCAGCTGGTGGTGCGGGAATCCCAGGAGGCCATCCTGTTTAAAAACGGCCAGGCGCTTGATCTTTTCGCTCCCGGGCGCCACACCTTGGGGACGGCCAACGTGCCCCTTTTGGCGGGGCTCCTGAGGCTCCCCTTCGGAGGAGAGTCCCCCTTCAAGGCAGAAGTGTGGTTCGTCAACAAAGTGTCGATGCTCAACGTCAAGTGGGGCACCCCCGATCCCATCCAGATCCAGGACCCCCGATACAAGGTCTTTTTGCCCGTGCGCTCCTTCGGCCAATTCGGCGTCCGGGTGGCCGACGCCCGGAAGTTCTTGGTGAAACTGGTGGGCACCGTGAGACTCTTCGACCAGGAGCACCTGAACACCCTCTTCCGGGGGCTCGTCCTCACCAAGGCCAAGGACCTGATTTCTTCCTACCTGGTGAAGCAGGGCATCAGCGTGGTGGAAGTGAACGCCCATCTGGACGACATGTCCGGACACATCCGGGAGCGCCTCGCCTCCGTCGTGGAAGAGTACGGCATCGAGGTGCCCAATTTCTTTGTGAACTCCATCAATATTCCGGAGGACGACCCCGCCGTGGCGGAGCTCAAGAAGGCCCTGGCGGAAAAGGCCCGCATGGACATCGTGGGTTACAACTACCAGCAGATGAGGACCTTCGACACCCTGCAGGCCGCCGCCTCCAACGAGGGGAGCAGCGGCACCCTCCTGGGGGCGGGGTTGGGGCTGGGCATGGGAGTGGGAATGGGCGGGGCCTTCGGCGGCGCCGCCGCCTCCATGGCGGGCTCCTTGAGCCCCACGGGCGCCACCCCCTGCCCCCGCTGTGGGGCTTTGAACCCTCCCGGGGCCCGGTTTTGCCTTTCCTGCGGGGCCCTTCTGGAGAACTCCGTTCCCGCCCTCTGCTCCCGGTGCGGAGGGTCCCTGCCCCGGGGGGCCAAGTTCTGCCCCGCGTGCGGCGATCGCTACGACCCTTGCCCCACCTGCGGTGCGGATCTGCCCGAGGGGGCTTCGGCCTGCCCCAAGTGCGGCGCCCCTCGCCCCCTGCCCTGTCCCCGGTGCGGCGCCTCCAGTCCCCCCGGCACGAAGTTCTGCCCGGGGTGCGGCCAAACCTTGACCCCCGGCCCCCTCAAATGCGCCGCCTGCGGCGCCGAAATGTCCCCGGGGGCGAAGTTCTGCCCCGAGTGCGGGGCCCGACGGGATTGACCCCAAGGCCAGCCGAAGATCGTAATCGAGGAGGAAGGCCATGAGAAAGTTTTCCCTTAGTCTGCTGATCCTTCTGGCGCTGGCGGTGTTGGCGGTGGGGACGGGGGTGATCCTCTACCTCTCCACGACCCCCGAGGATCGCCATCTCATCTTCTGGATCTCCCTGGGCACCGTGGCCCTGGGAGCGGCCCTTTCCACCCTGGGGGCCCTGATCAACCTCTGGTCGGACAGCGACCGAGCCCTGCCCTTTCCCTCCACCCTGTCCCTGACGGCCGTCACGGGGGGATACACCCTCTTCGCCCTGGGGGCGGCGGTGGCGGCGTGGCGCTTTGTCGACTTTTCCATCACGGGGTACATCATCACCCACGTGGCGGGGGGCACGATCTTCCTCGTGGGCGGCATCTTCGCCCTCATGGGGGGGGTGCAGACCTCCTCGGAGGACCGGAGGGCCGCCCGGGGGCGGGCGTGGCTGGCGGATATGGCCCGGGAGGTGGAGCTTTTGACGGCGACTCGCCCGGGAGATTCCGCCGTGGCGTGCCGCAAGTTGGCGGAGGCGCTGCGCTTCAGCGACCCCGTGACTCCGAAGCGCTTCGCCGAAGAAGACCGGGCGGTGGAGCGCGCCGTGGCCCGGGTGCGGGAAAGCGGCGCTTCTCCGGAGAGCGTGCAGGAAGCCCTGGCGACCCTCAAGCGCCGGAACGATCTGGTGGCCCGGGGAAAGTGACGCGGTGGGCCGAAGACCACCATAATTCACTAAAATGTAAGGAGAGCGCGTAAGATGAGCGATTTTTCGTCGGACAGACAGTTGAATCCTCCCTTTTACCTCTCTTGGCCCGTCATCATCATCTCCTTCATCTTCTGGCCCGTGGGCCTCGTGCTGTTGTTTGCCCGGCTGGGGAGGGACCGCCATGCGGGCATCACCACCGGCGGCGTGCTGAAGGTCGTGGGGGTGCTCCTCTTCCTGGTTTGCCTGCTGGGGGGGTACGGAATCTACGAGAATGAGATGACCAGCTTCGGCGATCTCACCGACGACGGCTATGCCTCTTTGGCGGTGGCGGGGGCCTTCGGCGTGCTGGGAATCATCCTGTGGCGCTACGGTCGCACCCTCCAGTATCGGGGGCGCATGGTGCGGGAGTACCTCGGCCTCATCGTCAACCGGCGCTTTTCCAACCTGGACGATATCGCCCGCATCGTGGGAAAAAGCCGGCCCCAGACGGAGAAGGAAATCGACTTTCTCATCGAAAAGGGATACCTGCCCGAGGCTCTGGTGGACCGAGGGGCGGGCCAAGTGATCGTCCCCTCGGTGCTCCGCCACATGGAGGCCGAATCCCGGTGGAAAAGCTCTCAGGAAGGCGAGAACCCCGCCCCTCGGGAGAACGCCCCCGCAGGGCCCCAGGTGGTGGCCTGCCGGAGCTGTGGGGCCCAGGGGATGATCTTTCCCGGTCGTCCCGCCGTGTGCGAGTATTGCGGTTCGGCGCTGAAGGTTTCCGGGGGAAGGCAGTAGCCCCCCTCGGCAGGGACCCAAACTACCCCTAGGTGAGGAGGAAGACATGAAACCGAAGGTCTTTGTGACGCGACAGATCCCCGAGGCCGGGCTAGCCATCCTTCGAGACCGGACCGACCTGGAAGTGTGGCCCCACGGCGACATCCCCGTCCCCCGGGAAGTGCTGGCGGACCGGATGCCCCACCTCCACGGAGTGTTGACCCTGCTGAGCGACCCCATCGACCGGGGGATCATCGACCGGGGCCCCCACCTTAAAGTCATCAGCAACTATGCCGTGGGTACCGATAACATCGACGTGGCCTTCGCCCAGGCCCGGGGGATCACGGTGACCAACACCCCCGACGTCCTCACCGACGCCACGGCGGACCTGGCCTTTGCCCTGATCCTGGGGACGGCCCGTAAGGTGTTGGAGGGCAACCAAGTGGCCCGCAGCGGCCGATGGGCCTGGGCCCCCGACCTGCTGGCGGGAGAAGACGTCTTCGGGGCCACCCTGGGCATCGTGGGCTTCGGACGCATCGGTCGCGCTGTGGCCCGCCGGGCCCAGGGATTTTCCATGACGATCCTGGTGGCCGCCCGAGATTCCGCCGCCCGAGACGCGGCGGAGCTAGGAGCCCAAATGGTCCCCTTCGAGGAACTCCTGGAAAAAAGCGACTACGTGACGCTCCACTGCCCCCTGACCCCGGAGACGGCGGGGCTCATGAACGAAGAAGCCTTCCGGCGCATGAAAAAAACCGCCATCTTCATCAACACGGGGCGGGGTAAATTGGTGGATCAGCGAGCCCTGGGGCAGGCCCTCTCCGAAGGGTGGATCGCCGGGGCGGGCCTGGACGTCTTCGACCCCGAGCCCCTGCCCGCAGACCACCCCCTTTTCGCCGCGCCGAACCTCTTGCCCTTGCCCCACCTGGGATCGGCCACCCGGCGCACCCGGGAGCGCATGGCGACGATGGCGGCGGAAGACCTAGTGGCGGTGCTGGATGGCAAGATCCCCTGCCATCCCGTGCGGATCTGAAGGCCCCCATGGGATCGTCCCTCGGTGACACCGTAAGGGCCATCGCCCTGGAGGCCCTGGCGACCTGCTCCCCCGAGGACGCCGTGAGGCGCGTCCTTCAGCCCATCCCCTCGGGGGCCCGGGTGGGGGATCGACAGTGGGATGGCCCCTTCTACGTCCTCTCGGTGGGGAAGGCGGCGAGCGCCATGGCCCGGGCGGCGTCGGACCTCCTGGGGAACCTGGTCTGGGCGGGGAGTGTCCTGACCCGGGACGGTTACAGCGACGAGATCCCCTTCATGAACTGCCTCGAGGCCGGACACCCCCTGCCGGACGCCCGGAGCCTCAACGCCACGGCGGACATCCTGCGGGAAATCGACGCCCTGCCCGATGACGTGACGATCCTGATGCTCCTTTCGGGGGGAGGATCGGCCCTTTTCGAAGCCCCCGACAAGGGCATTTCCCTGGAAGACATCCGCGCGGTCAACGCCGAGCTCCTCACCTGCGGGGCCTCCATCGCCGAAGTAAACGCGGTGCGCAAGCACCTCTCCCGGGTGAAAGGGGGCAAGCTCCTGCGCCGCATATCCCCCCGATCTTCCTTGGCCCTGGTGGTCTCCGACGTGGTGGGGGACGACCTGGCCACCATCTCCTCGGGGCCCACGGTGGCCGACCACACCACCTTCGCCGATGCGGTGGAAGTGCTCAAGCGCCGAGATCTTTGGGGAAAGACCCCGAAAAACGTGCGCCACGTCCTAGAAGAAGGGCTCAAGGGCCTCCGAGAAGAGACCTTGAAGAGCGTGGAGGGCTATGACACCTGGGCCCAGGTGATCCTGGACAACCGATCCCTCTGCCGTGCGGCGGGAGAGGCCGCCAAGATCCGGGGCTTTACCCCCCTCTTCCTGGGATCCTTCTTCTCGGGAGAGGCCCGGGAGATCGGCACCTTTGTCGGAGAGATCGCCCGGGAGATCCGGGCCTCGAAGCACCCCGGGCCGCCCCCCGTGGCGGTGATTTCCGGGGGGGAATCGGTGGTGAAGGTGCGGGGCAAGGGCAGGGGAGGCCCGGGGCAGGAAGCCGCCCTGGCCTGCGCCCGGGCGCTGCGAGGCCTTTCCGGGGTGGCCTTTCTGGCCATGGATAGTGACGGCACCGACGGCCCCACCGATGCGGCGGGGGGAGTGGTGGACGGCACCACCTGGGATCACATGGAATCCCGGGGCCTCAATCCCCTGGACGCCCTGGAACGCAACGATGCCTACGCCGTCCTCGGCTCCGGAGGGGGCCTTTGGAAGACGGGTCCCACGGGAAACAACCTGAACGACCTGAGAATCCTCCTGGTGGAGGAATGAATTGGGGCGGGAATGACGGAGGGCCCCCTCGGGACCCGAAGAAGGGAGGGAAGGGAACGTGGGCAGAAAAGTTCTTCGAGTGATTCACCGTGACCGCTGCATCGGGTGCTTCTCCTGCATGTATGCCTGCAGCCGGACCTTTGCGGGGATGGCCACCACCAATCGGGCGGCCCTGAGGGTTCGGGCCTACACCGGTGTCGAGGGAGCCTTTTCCCTCCGCACCTGCCTGCGATGCCCCGAACCGGACTGTGCCGCCGCCTGCCCTTCTGGGGCGCTTAAAAAAGTCGAAGGGGGGGGAGTGCGCCTGGACAAAGAGCGGTGCCTTTCCTGCGGAGCCTGCGTCCAGGCCTGCGTGATCCGAGCCCTGCAGTGGAACGCCGACGACCGGCGCCCCATCCCCTGCGTGCACTGCGGCACCTGTGCCCGATACTGCCCCAACGGCGTCCTGGCCCTGGAAGAAGAAGCCTAAAAGGAGGGCCCCCCATGCAGGAAACCATCCTTCACATAGACCTGACGACGGGGACGGCGCGCCGAGAGCGCCGCCCCGAACTCTTTGATCGGTTCCTGGGAGGTACGACCCTGGGCACCGAACTCCTGTGGCAGTACGCCCCCCCGGAAGTAGACCCCCTGGGGGAGCAGAGCGCCCTGATCTTCGTCACGGGTCCCTTTTCCTCCGTTTTTCCCGTGGCCACCAAGACAGTGGCTCTCTTCAAGTCCCCCCTCAACGGCGAACTGGGAGAGACCCACGCCGGGGGGCGCCTCGCCATGGCCCTTCGAGATGCGGCCATCGACGCCCTGGTGATCACCGGAAAAAGCCCCTCCCCGACCTTTCTTTCCATCGAGAATCACGAAGTGACCTTCTCCTCGGCCCGCACGGTGTGGGGTCAGTCAGCCCTGGCGTCGGAGCGCATCCTTCGGGAATACGCCGCGCCGGACGGGCGAAAGGGCTCCGTGGTTCGCATCGGCCCTGCGGGGGAGCGCCTCGCTCCCCTGGCCTGCGCCACGGTGGACGGAGGGCGCCACTTCGGCCGTCTGGGCCTGGGGGCCGTCATGGGGTCGAAAAACCTCAAAGCCTTCCTGGTCTCCGGCACCGGGGGCCCCCCGATCATCCACCGGGGAGAACATCGCCAGGTCTACGACGCCATCTACGACCGGGTGGTGGCCTCAAATGACATGAAAAAATATCACGACCTCGGCACGGCGGGGAACATCTTGCCCCTCAACGCCATCGGAGGGCTCCCCACCCGGAATTTTTCCCAGGGCTTTTTCGAGGGGGCCCAGGCCCTTTCGGGGGAGGCCTTCGCCGAGCACTACCTGGTGCAACACATGGCCTGCGCCCACTGCCCCTGCGGCTGCATCCACATGGCGGCCCTCCGGGAGCCCTTTGCCCCATTTCACTACCGCACCACCAAGATTCCCTACGATTACGAGCTCATCTACGCCCTGGGCACCCTCCTGAGCCTCTCTTCCCCCCCGGAGGTCCTATCCCTGGTGGACGTGGTGGAAAAAGAAGGATGGGACGCCATGGGGATGGGCACCGCCCTGGCCTGGGCCTCGGAGGCCTTCGTTTCCGGGGTGGTGGGGCTCCGGGAGACCGAAGGCCTTCCCCTGCGCTTCGGCGACGGAGGAGGGTACCTACAGGCGATGCATCGCATTCGAAAAGGCGAGGGGGAGTTCTTCCGCGACCTGGAGCGAGGAGTGGCCTTCTGTGCGGCAAAGTACGGAGGAGAGGCCTTCGCCATACACTTCGGCGGCGTGGGGGCCCCGGGGTACCTCACGGGGGAAAATGCCCTCCTCACCTATCTCATGGGGGTGCGCCACTCCCACCTGGACGACCCGGGGTACGGCACGGATCAAAAGCTCCTGGGCAAATCCCTCTCCCTGGAAGAGCAGGTGGGCGCGGCGGTGAAAGACGCCCAGTGGCGCATGGTGACCAATTCCCTGGTGACGTGCCTCTTTGCTCGGGGGGTCTACGACGAGGAGATGGTGCTGGCGGGCCTCGGGGCCCTGGGCCTTTCCTGGGACGGAGAAAAGCTAAAGCGGATGGGAGAAGAGGCCCTGCGGCGAAAATACGCCTACAAGATCGCCTGCGGCGCCGACCCCCGCCGGGGAAAGATCCCGGAAAAGATCTTTTCCGGGACCACCGCCACGGGCCCCGTGGACCGGGGTCGCATGGAGCTTCGAAGGGAGCTCTACGCCCGGATGGTGGGCCTCCCCGAAGAGGTGTGAAAAAGATCGCGAGGGCCCGAATGGGCCCTCGCGATCTTAGTTTCCCTCCGCATCTACGAAACGGAGCGTCTTTCCCATGCGCTCCACCACGGGATCCCACTCCTCCTTGTCCTCTTCGGGGTAGACGAAGTGGACCGCGATGATGGTGTCCCCGTCGGCAGAGAAGCGCACCCGTTGGTAGAAGATGGCCCCCTCGGCGGTGAACCCCGACAGGACGCACCAGTTCTTCCCCGTGGCCTCGTAGGTCACCCGGGCCCTTCCCCCGGCGTTGGCAAAACCCTCTTTGAGCCACTCCCGGTGATCTTCGGGGGAGTGCCCCAGGGCGTTGAAGGAGCCGTAGACCGCCACGGACCCTTGGCGCCCCGGGGGGGTAAACGTCCGGCCGTCGTCGTTTTCCGGGGCCTCGCCCGCCGGGAAATCCGCAGGCACGTCCACCGTATAGCCGAAGCGTGGGTTGGTATAAACCGCCCAGGAGGAAGAAAATCCCGGAGCGGAACTTGCCCCCAGGGCCCACCACGCCACCGCCAGAACCAACGCCTTGACCGCCGCCTTACCCCCCATGGTCTCCCCCCCTATTCTCTAGCCCGAGAGTATACATCTCTTTCCCCGCCCCGTCTCGCCCCTCGGTCGACCTTTTAGGCGATGTCTTTACCCGACTTTCGCTTTCTTTTGCCGGGAGGCGCGCATCTTCCAGCCGGCTTTACCGCGAAATGAGAGCTACGATGGTGACCTTTCTCCCGAAGGAGGACATCTCGTAGTGATGACTTTTTATAGAAAGCTAGTGATGGCAAGGATTTATGGCTTCTTTGTGTGAAAGTTGGGTCCTAGTTTTTTGAAAAATCTAGCGATTTTTCCCCCGAGACGACGAACCGGCCTTGACACCTCCGACATCTTGGGACAGAATTGCCGTGAAGCAAAGTTTATTTCTAGGGAGGGAATGTCATGCGAAGATCCTTTGTGCGATGGATGGCGGCGATGGTGGTCCTCGGTGTCATGGTCTCCGGGGCCTCGGCCACGGTGTTTATCAACATCGGCACCGGAAGCACCGGGGGCACCTATTACCCCGTGGGGGCCGCCATGGCGAAGATCTGGAACGAAAAGATCGAAGGCATGAAGGCCAACGCCCAGTCCACCGGGGGCACCGTGAACAACCTCCAGCTCATGACGGACAACGAGGCCGAAGTGGGCTTCATGGACGGGGCCTACTACGCCGCCTACACGGGCACAGGAAAGTTTGAAGGCAAACCCATGGAAAACCTCCGGGCCCTGGTGCCCCTCTATCCCGAACCCGTCCAGCTCATGGTGGCCCGCCAGAGCGGCATCAAGACCCTGGGAGAGTTCAAGGGCAAGAAAGTCTCCATCGGCGCCGTGGCCAGCGGCACCGAGGTGACGGCCCGGCAGCTCCTGAAGGTTGCGGGCATGGACCCCGACAAGGACATCACCCCGGAAAACCTCGGCGTGGGTGACACCACGGGGGCCTTCGGCGATCAGCGCATCGACGCCGCCGTCATGGTGGGGGCTTTGGGCATGGCGGGAGTGGTGGAAGCCACCACCCTGGGCCTGGTGGACTTCATCGACGTTCCCCAGGACATTCTGGAAAAAGTCATGAAGGAAACCCCCTACTGGGTGCCCTTCACCATTCCGGCAAATTACTACAAGGGGCAGCCCAACGAGGTCAAGACCTATGCCAGCTGGAACATCCTGGGGGTCAAGGCCGATCTCGATGAAGAACTGGCCTACCGCATGACCAAGGCCCTCTTCGAGAACCGGGCCGATCTGGTGTTGGTGAACTCCAAGATGGAAAACATGGCTCCAGAGAACGTAAAGTTCATCATGATCCCCCTTCACCCCGGGGCAGAAAAGTACTACAAAGAAATTGGTGCGGTGAAGTAGCGAGACCTTCCAAGGCGAAAAAAAGCGGGGCGGCCGGAGAGCCGCCCCTTTCGCATCGGAGAAAGGGGGACTCCTCGTGGCAGAAGAAAGTAGAGAGAACCTCATTGAGAAGAACTCCTTGGGAGAAAAAGAAATTCAGCACCTGGTGGAGCAATACGATGTGGAAAGCCGTTTCCGTCGCCTTTCCGGTTTTGCGGGAAAATTTGCGGTATGTTGGTGTGCGGCCATGTCCTGTTTTCACCTCTACACGGCGGGGATCGGCCTTCTGCCCACCTCCATCCAGCGGGCGGTGCACCTCCTCTTTGCCATGGTGGCCGTGTTTCTGCTCTATCCCTCCCACCAAAGGGTCGATAAAACCCGGATTCCCTGGTATGACTGGATCTTAGCCCTTCTGGCGGCCATCGGTACGGGGTACATCGTCTTTTTCTTTAACGACATCGCCTACCGGGGGGCCAAGCCCCTTCCCGTGGACATCGTGCTGGGGTACATGACCCTTGCCCTGGTGGTGGAAGCGGGGCGCCGCATCCTGGGAAACGTTCTCCCCATGCTGGCGGTGTTTTTCCTGCTCTACTGCTTCTTCGGCCGGTATGCCCCCGCCATGTTCATGCACCGGGGGTATTCCGTGGCCCGGGTGATCCAACACATGTATCTCACGTCCGAGGGCATCTTCGGCGTGGCACTGGGGGTTTCCGCCACCTTTGTCTTCATGTTCGTGCTCTTCGGCGCCTTCCTCGCCAAAAGCGGCGGCGCCCGGCTCTTCAACGAGCTGGCCCTCGCCCTGGCGGGGCACAGCCCCGGGGGCCCCGCCAAGGTGGCGGTGGTGGCCTCGGGGTTGCTCGGCACCATCAACGGCTCCTCGGTGGCCAACGTGGCCACCACAGGGGCCTTCACCATCCCCCTCATGAAACGGGTGGGATACCCTCCGGAGTACGCCGGAGCGGTGGAAGCCTGTGCGTCCACCGGCGGCCAGCTCATGCCTCCCATCATGGGGGCCGGGGCGTTCATCATGAGCGAGCTCCTGGGGGTGCCCTATCTCTCCATCGCAGCGGCGGCGGCTCTGCCGGCATTGCTCTACTACAGCGCTATTTTCATCAACGTCCATCTGTGGGCCCGGGCTCTGGGATTGGTGGGCCTCGACCGGGCCTCCCTGCCCCGCCCCCGGGATGTCCTTCGGCGAGACGGCCATCTCCTCGTCCCTCTGGGGGCGATCATTGCCATGTTGCTGATGAAATTCACCCCCCTTGCCTCGGCCTTCTGGGGCATTGTGGCGGTGGTGTTGGTGGGGGCTCTCCGCTCCAGCTCCCGCCTGGGATGGCGAGAGATCCTCGCCGCCCTGGACGAGGGCGCCCGGGGCTCCCTGGGGGTGGCTATGGCCTGCGCCCTGGTGGGATTCGTGGTGGGCGCCTCGTCCCTCACCTCCCTGGGGCTGAACCTTTCCAACAACATCATCCACCTTTCGGGAGGAAACCTGTTCTTCATGCTTGTGCTCTCCATGATTGCCTGCCTGGTGCTGGGCATGGGCCTTCCCACCACAGCGAACTACATCGTCTGCAGCACCATCATCGCCCCCGCGCTGGTGAAGCTGGGGGCCCTGCCGCTGGCGGCCCACCTCTTCGTCTTCTACTTCGGCATCATGGCGGACCTCACGCCTCCGGTGTGTCTGGCGGCCTTCACCGGCGCGGGCATCGCCGGTGCCGATCCCACCCGGACGGGGATCCAGGCCGCCACCATGGCGCTGGTGGCGTACCTCCTGCCCTACAGCTTTGTCTACACCCCCATGATCTTGCTGCAGGACGTGGCCCCTCTTCCTCTGGGGATTCTCGTGGTGGCTTCCGTCCTGGGGGTGCTGGGACTGGCGTCGGCGGGGCGGGGGTGGATGTTCCGCACGCTGGGAGGAGTGGAGCGCATCGTGGCCTTGGCGCTGGGCGTGGGGGCCTTTTGGCCCCATCCGGTGGTGAAAATCGCCGCAGCGCTGGGACTGGTGAGCTTCCTGTTCCTGGAGCGCCTGGCCGCCCGCCGGGCCGCAGAGCGGAGCGTGCAGGGGGCGTAAAGAACTCAACTTTTCCCAGGGGCGCTGGGGCGAGAGCCCGTGTATGGGGGGCGCGAGCGCCCTGTAGGGGCGAAAAACCTTTCGCCCCGGTCCTCGGTCGGTGTGGGGCAGATGTCCGGTGGGCGATGCCTCTTTGCCCGGAGGCGTGCGCATTTCCCCGGGGGGGTCCTGTAGGGACGAAAAACCTTTCGCCCCGGTCCTCGGTCGGTGTGGGGCGGATCCTCGGCACGAGGCCGAGGAGATCCGCAGGGGGCAGGACGTGGAAACGTCAGGGACGATGGGAGAGGGGAAGCTCCAACCCCGCCGCGTCCAGAAGGGGGGCGTCGTACAGGAGATCCGCTGTGGCCCCCTGGGCGAAGAGGTGCCCTTCCCGGAGGATCATCACCCGGGGGCATACGTCCAGCACCAGGTCCAGGTCGTGGGAAGCCACGATCCGGGCTTCGGGGAGGGAGCGCAACAGCTCGATGAGATGGCGCCGGGCCCGGGGATCCAGGGCGGCGCTGGGCTCGTCCAAAAGGAGCACGTCGGGGGCGGGGGCCAGGGCGGCGGCGAGGGCCGCGAGGCGCTTTTCTCCTCCCGAGAGGGCGTGGGGCATGCGGGGAGCCAGATGACGAGCCCCCACCCGTTCCAGAGCTCCCCAGGCGGCGGCATGCACCTCCTGGGGAGAGAGCCCCCGGTGCCGGGGGCCGAAGGCCACGTCCTCGTACACCGTGGGAAGAAAGAGCTGGTCGTCGGGATCCTGGAACACCACCCCCAGGCGACGGCGGACGGAGGGAGGAAAGGGGGTGGGGATCTTCGCCCCATCCAAGACGAAACGTCCCCGGGAGGGGGGAAGAACTCCCGCCAGAAGGAGCAACAACGTGGATTTCCCCGCCCCATTGGCCCCCACGATGCCCAAGGCCTCCCCCGGAGCGAGGTCCAGGGAGACCCCCTCCAGCGCCCCGGGGGCGTCGGGGTAGGAAAAGGCCAGGTCCTGTCCCTGAAAAAAGGGGGCGGTCACGAAAGTCCCCCGATCTCCGCCAGGCGGGAGAGGGGCCTCAGGCGCACCAGAAGAAAAAAGACCCCCCAGCCCGCCAGAAAGAGCAGATTCCGGCGATCCAGAGGCGCTTCGGCGCCTTCCAGAGCCCCCATGCCGAACTCCCGGGCCGCCATGGCCCGGGAGATGCGTTCTCCCCGGGCCAGCGTGCGTAGCAGCAAGCTCCCCAGAAGGGGCCCCGCTAGGGCGAGGGAGGGGGATTGTCCGCCGGTGCGGGCCCCGTGGGCCCGGAGCGTGCGGAGGGCCTCGTCCCCGAGGAGAAAAAGATAGCGCACCAGGAGCAGGATCTGGAGGGCCAGCACCCGGGGAACCTTCAGCCGGACGAGGCCGGAGCAGAGGTCGTCCAGGGGGGTGGTGCGAAGCAACAGCAGCGCCCCGCTCACCGAAAGAACAAATTTCATCACGATGCCCAGCAGGGAAAACCAACCGGCGGCGAGGGCGATGCCGGGGGCGATGATAACCGGCGTGCGGTGCCACAGGGGCTCCGCCACCCCCACCAAAAGAACCAGGGGGGAGAGGACCAGGGCCCGGCCCAGAAGCGCCCTGCCGGGAATTCCCGCCAGGGCGCCGACGACGCAGGGAAAAAAGAGCAGGGGGGCCAGGTCCCCCGGAGCAGAGGAGGGAAAGGACGCCGTCACCACGAGAAAAAGGGCGGTGACGGCGATTTTTGTCCGGGGATCGAGGTCGTGGATCGGCGAAAGCCTCCGCCCAAAATCCAGGGTGTGGGAGGCGGCGCGGAGCCGGTGTTCGAGGGAGGTCACGAAGAGGCGCGGCACGCCTGCCGCCGTCGCAGCCCCCATCCCAGGGCGAGGGCCAAGAGTCCCGTCAAAAGGCCCCCCGCGATCCCCGCCAGAGATGTGCCGCCACTCACCGCAGGCCAGGAAGCATCACCTTCCGGAGCGGAACTCTCGGGGGAAATGTCCGAAGCGGGGAGGGCGTAATCGGGCAAGAGGGCGGTACGTTCCTGGACGTTTGCCAGGGCGGTGTGCACGGAAGTGGCCGGGCCCTCCACCTCTTCCTGGCCCGTGGCGTGGAACAGGGACCATTCCAGGCCGTCGGGGTGGGTGGAGGCGAACCAGGAAAGCACTCCCCCCGTGAGCAGGGCAAGAACCACGAGGGCCATGACCAGCGGTTTTCCGGGCGAGACGGAACGTTCCGGGGCGATGCCCTGAACCCGACGGGCGAAGAGCACCACCGAGGCGGTGATGAACCCTTCTCCGACGCCGATGGCCAGGTGGATGGGGAGCATGAGCAACACGAAGGTGCCGAAGGGGAGCGAGGAAATTCCCGAGGCGCCGGTCTCAAGCACCACCGCCAGAGCTCCCAGCGCGAGGCCCACGATGGAGGCGGCGAGGGAGGCGCCGAGGATCCGCCGCGAAGAGGCGTTTTCTCCCGTCATAGGCCGGAAAATCAGGGGATAGGCCACGAAGCAGGAAAAGAATCCCATGTTGAAGATGTTGCACCCCAGGGCCAGCAGTCCCCCATCGGCGAAAAAGAGCGCCTGGACCGCCAGCACCGAGGTGAGCACCAGAAACGCCGCATGGGGACCCAGCAGAGCCGCCAGCAGGAGCCCTCCTCCCAGATGGCCGCTGGAGCCCGTGCCGGGAATGGTGAAGTTGATCATCTGGGCGGCGAAGACAAAGGCTCCCAGGGCTCCCATGAGGGGCGCCCGGGAGGGGGCCGGATCCTGGTCGAGTTTCCGGGCAGCATATCCCACCAAACCCGCCGAGACGGCCCACAACGCCCCGCCCACGGCGGGGGACAACAGCGCGTCAGCCATGTGCATGTCCATCGCTCCTTCGAAAGTGGTGTTACGAATAGCATTTTTTGTAGCACTCGCGTGGAGGGATGTCAAGGGGGGGAGTCCTTTGCGGTGGTGGCTCGGGATGCGGGGCCTCCCCGAGAAGGACCTGGAGGCCTGGGCTTTGGACCGCTCCTCTGGAGGCCCTCCGGGGTTTGCCTCGAAGCGCTCCCCGGGGACGAAGGCCCGGAAAGTCGTGCGGTGGTGCCGCAACGAAGGGCCCCCGGAAGCGGATAAGGCTTCCGGGGGCCCCAAGGGCAAGGCTCTCGGGAGGTGCCGGATGGCCGACGTCAGGCCCGGGGTAGGGCGCGCCGTTCCTCGGATTGATCGATGCGGAACTGGCTCAGGATCTGTTCCAGGTGGGCCACGTTTTCCGAAAGGTGTGCCGCGTTTCGAGCCACCTCTTGGAAGGAATCCGCCGTCTCTTCCGTGGAGGCCCGGATGGTGCCCAGGCTTTCCACGATGGCGGAGGCCCCGTGGGTGATGCTGTCGATGGCGGTGGCCATTTCGTGGCTGGAGGCCGATTGCTCCTCGGCCACGGCGGCGATGTTTTGCATGACGTCGTTGACGCCGACGACTTCCCGAAGGCTTTCCTGAAGCTGTCCTTGGACGCCCTGGGCGGCCTTTACCACTTCGTTTAGGGTGCCCTCGGAGGCTTCGGTGGCCTTGATGGAATCCGCCGCAGACTTTTGCAGCGTGGTGATAATGCCCCCGATCTCCTTCGCGGCGTGGTTTGATTCCTCGGCGAGCTTTCGTACCTCCTCCGCCACCACGGCAAAGCCCCTTCCCGCCTCACCGGCGCGGGCGGCCTCGATGGCGGCGTTCAGCGCCAGGAGGTTCGTCTGGTCCGCGATGGAGGTGATGGCCCCCACGAAATTGGTGATGTCCGTCACCGATCCGCTCAGGGTCTGGATGGTATGGCGGTTGGCGTGGGCCTGTTCTCCCACGGTGACGATGGACTGAATGACCCCGGCCATGCGTGAGACCACTTCTTCCGTCAAGTGAGTGGATTTGGTGGAGGAATGGGCTCCGGCCTCGGCGGACTTGGCAGAGGCGCTGGCGCTGGAAGCCACCTCTTCGATGCCCGCATTGGTTTCCTGCACGGCGGCGGCGTTGGACTCGGAAAGGACTACAATCTGATCCACGGCGTCCCGGCTGCGATCCGCCACCACGGTGGACCTTTCCGAGAGCTCTGCCAGAGATCGGGCCTGTGCCCCCACTTCTCCGGCGACTTCCACCAGCTCCCTCACCATGGCGGCCAGCTTATCCACGAAGAGGTTGAGGGATTCTCCCAGGAGCCCCACCTCGTCGTGGCTCGCCACGTCGAGGCGCACCGTAAGGTCCCCTTCGCCCTGGCCCAGGTCCTGCACGACCCCCACCATGCGCCGCAGTGGCTTGGCGATGCGAAAGAGCACCAGAAGGCTCACCACCAGCAGCACCACCGCGATGGCCGCCGCCGTAATCCCCAGGCGGCTTACCAGGGCCGATTGGGCTCCTTGGGCCTCCTTCTCGAAGGTGGAGATGAGATCGGTCTTGACCTGTTCGTTTTTCTTAAGAGCCGCTTCGAGGTGGTCCGTGGCGAGGCCCACCTCCACCTGGCCGATGCTTTTGCCGTCGTAGACCACACCGTGGGTAAAGACCTGGACCCCGGCGCCGCCCTCTTTCTTCTCCCCGGCCACGGCCTTATTGCCATCGTCGTACACCACGGCGTAGGCCAGGTTGGGGAGCTGGAGCATCCCCTGGGCGTACTCTTTCAGCAACTCCTCCTGCAGATTCCAGAGGGGCGAGGCGGAGATGAAGGCCAAATACTGCGCCATGGAGGCGCCGTAAGTGGCGGCGGACTCTTGATTCGCCTGGTTTTTGTTCTGGATGTCCTCGGTGAGCATGCGATCTGCCACGCCGCTGGTCGCCCGAAGCATGTCCTGGCTGCCCGACCGGGCCAGGAAAAGGAGGACCGCCGCCAGCACGAGGATACCCAGGACGATGAGAGCGGCAAGCTTTGATACGAGGCTATTTTTCATAATATTCTCCTTTCATGGCCTTCGATCGCTTCGGGGGATCGGAAAAGCCTAGGGTGGTGGGGAGCTATTTCCCCAGCAACTTATCCGTGGTGCCGTCGGCCTTCATGGCTGCCAGGACCTCGTTGAGCTTCGGGACCAGGGGGAGGGCCTTGCCCTTGTTGGAGAAGGCCAGGTAGAAGGGCATCTCCGCCAGCACGGGCTTTTCCGCCACATCGATCTTGCCCCTCAGGTCATCGTGGGCGTTCACCCAGTATTTGCCGGAGATCTCGTAGCACACGAAGAGGTCCATGCGCCCCGCCGCAAGCTTCTCGAAGCTCTTGGTCTCCGACTCTCCCTCGTCTAGTTTGATCCCTTGCTCTTTTACTCCCGCATTGAACTCCTCGCCGTAGTTGTACCCCGCCGTGGTGCCAATGGCGAGATCTTTTAGGTCGCCGTAGTTTTCCCAAGTGAATCCGTTGGGATATTTCTCCTTGACGTAGAAAAAAACCACCCGGTCCACCACCACGGGGTCGGAGTAGGTCATGAACTTCTCGCGCTCGGCCGTCTTGGTGACCCCCAGCAGGATGTCGCTATCGCCTTCCTGGATGCTTTTTAGGCAGCGCTTCCAGGGGTAGAGCATGATGTTTGCTTCGACCCCCAGGCGGGAAAAGGCCTCCTGGCACACGTCGACGAAATACCCTCCCGTGGGGGGCTTGTTGGTCTCCCCCACGGAATAGGGGGGCCAGGGGTCGAGGATGACGGAAACGCTCTTAATATCGTCGGCGAGGGCGACGGTGCCGAAGGAAATCAGGACAAGGGCGACGGTCAAGGGCAGAAAAAACCTGGTCTTCATAAAACACCCTCCTCATGTGAGTTATTTGGGCGAAAACGACCGCTGACGCACCATGGGCCTCCGTAACGGGGCGGCGATCCCCTCCTTCCTGGGAGTACGCTAAAAGGATTCCGGGAAAAAGAGCCACGCTCCAAAGGGGCGACCAATGTCGCCAGCGACACTATAGCAGACGAGAGTTTTTTTTTAAAGGGCGAGATGGGCGGCCCCGGTCGTTTGACGACCCCCTTTCTCCGTCGTGATAAGGATTTCCCCTTTTTGTGCGATAAGAGGTGGAGAGAATAGGATGCTTCCCATCGTTCCTCCGGGCCCTGAAAACGTATCCCCGGGGTTGTTCCGGAGGGGATCATGAGATGCGCGCCCTTCGCTCCTTCGGGGGGGGCGGGCGCGAAAAGGGCGGCGTCGATGCGAAGGTCTCCGGAGGCCCCGGTAGCGGCCTTCCCGTTCCCATCCAATTCGGAGGCTTTCTGATCACCACCGGGAGGCCGAGGCCCTCATATGGTATCCTGCAAAAAGGGTGGGGGCGTCCCTTGTCCCTTTTCCCACGGCCCATATCCCTTCGAGAAGCGAGGTTTGGGGAAGATGACAGGGTTTTTCCGGCGATTTCTGAAGCTCATTTTTGGCCTTTTTCTCTATGCCGTGGGCATCGTGCTCACCATCAATGCCCACGTGGGATATGGCCCCTGGGATGTCTTCCATGTGGGGCTGGGAAGGGCCCTAGGGATCACCTTGGGCACCGCCAGCATCATCACGGGCTTCGTCATCGTTGCGGCCACCTATCTCATGAAGGAAACCCTGGGGATCGGCACGATCCTCAACATGTTTCTGATCGGGATCTTCATCGATGTGATCATGCACGGGGAGCTTATCCCGGTCATGGACCGGACGATTCCGGGCGTCATCATGCTCCTGGCAGGGATGTACGTCATTGCCCTGGCGACGTACTTTTATATCGGCTCTGGTTTCGGCACGGGACCCCGCGATGGGCTCATGGTGGCCCTGACGCGCAGGTCCCGGCTCCCCGTGGGGCTCGTTCGAGGGCTGATCGAGGTATCGGCCATCGCCTTTGGGTGGTTTCTCGGGGGCATGGTGGGCATCGGCACGGTGATCTACGGCCTGTTGATCGGCTTTTGCATCCAGAGCACCTTTCGTCTCCTCAAGTTTGACCCCACGAAGATCTCCCATGCGAGCATCCTGGAAAGCTGCCGGGAGCTGCGGGTCGCCCTCGGGGACCGGGGAGCCTAGGGCCGAACCTCCGGGATCGGGGGTGGGGCGTTCCGGGCCCCTCGAAGAAAATTTTTTTCAGGAGTGAAGAACATGATCGACGTGGTGCTTTCCCCCGGAGAGACCCTTCCCCGGGTTTCCTCGTGGCTTGTGGTGGACCTCCTCCGGGCCACCACGGCCATGACGGCGTTTTTCGAGGCGGGAGGAGAAGAGCTTTTGCCCGTGGCCACGGTGGAAGAGGCCCGGAGCCTCAGGGAAGGTCTCGGGACCGCATGGCTCCTCCTGGGGGAACAGGGGGGGGAGCGCCCCGAGGGCTTTGACTACGGCAATTCTCCCCGAGAAATCCGCGCCAGTCCTCTCCAGGGGCGCCGGGGTATCGTGGCCACCACCAACGGCACTGGGGCCCTCCTGCGGGCCGCGGAAGCCGGAGGCGCCGTGGGGGCGGCCTGTGCCCGCAACGCCGATGCGGCGGCCCACTTTGCCGCTCGGCGTGGGGGGGGTGTGGCGGTGCTCTGCGCGGGGCTCCACGGCCGCCTGGGGCTCGACGACGTGTTCTGTGCGGGCCTGTTGGTGGAACGACTCCGGGACCTCACGGGACAAGACCTCGGCGACGGAGCCCGGTTGGCCCTCATGGCCTGGGAGAAGGTGCGCCCGGACCTCCTCGGGGCGGTGCGCCGTACGGTGCACGCCGGGCGCTTGGCGTTGAAGGGCTTCGACGAGGACGTGGCGGATGGGTGCCAGATGGCCGTCTCTTCGGTGATGCCCGTGTTGGTGCGGCACGGAGGGCGCCTCGTGCTGGTGCGGGAAGAGAAGGACCGTGCCGAAGTCGCTGAGGACCTAGGGATCGGGACTCCGGATCGCCGCAGAAAAGGATGCCGCCCTGGCGGAACACCCTCGGAGGGTCGGAAATGTCTCGGGAGGTGAAATCATGAACCGTGGAGGATTTTCCTGGAAGCGCTTTTTAGGCATCTCGGCGGCCAAGAGCCGGATCAGTCGCAAAATCGGCATCCCCCTGACCCGATCGGGGCGCCAGCGGAAGGTGGGGGCGGCCCTGGGGTGCGTGTGGCCCCTGGCGGGGGTGATGTTGCTGGCTGTGGCGGCGACGGTGAGTTTTTTCCTTTAGGGCCATCTCTCTACGCTCCCTCTCCCCGGGAGGCCAGGACGATCCCCGCGAGGATGCCCCCCATCCCCGCCGCCTTGACGAGGGTGAGCCCTTCGCCAAAGAGGATCCAGGCCAAGAGGGTGCTACCCAGAGGTTCCCCCAGGAGCGCCACGGAGATGAACCCCGCCGAGAGCCACCGGAGGGCCCAGTTGTAGCTACTGTGCCCCAGCAGTTGGGGGATGAGGGCCATGGCCCCGAAGGCCCCCCAGGTGCCGGAAGAATACCCCGCCACGGGAAGCCCCGTCAGAAGCACTCCGGCCCAGAGAAAGGCCGCCGCCGTGCCGTAGCACAGGAAAATGTAGGACAGAAGCGAGAGCTTGGGGCGCACCCGGCGCCCCAGGAGTAGGTAGGCCGCAGCGGCCAGGGCCCCCGCCAGGGCCAGGAGATCTCCCCAGAGGGCCTGCCCCCCCAGGGCAAAATCGCCCCCTCCCACCACGGCGCCCCCGGCAAAGGCCAGCGCCATGCCTCCTGCGGTCCACCGGGAAAAGCGTTCCCCCGCCACCAGGGGCCCCAAAAGCCCCACCCAAAGGGGAATGGTGTTCACCAGCACCACGCTGCTCGCCACCGAAGTGTAGTTCAACGAGGCGATCCACGTGGCGAAATGGAGCGCGAGAAAGAACCCCGCCCCTCCCACGGTGACGAGGTCACGCCGAGGGAGATTCCGGAGCTCGCCCCACCGCCTTGCCAGGGCAAAGGGGGCCAGCACCAGGGTGGCGAGCCCCACCCGGTAGGCGGCGATGACCAGCGAAGGGGCGTCGGCCATGCGGGCGAAGATGGCCCCCGTGGAGATGGCGCCGATGCCGAGGATCAGGGGAATCAGGGGGGAGATGGGGGGGCGGTCGGGGGTCATGGGACACCCTCCTCATTGTATGGTATGTATACCGAAATAGTGTGCCCCTCAAAAGGCCTTCTGTCAAGGGGGGCCTCGCGGTCGGCCCGGGTTTCGGCGGGACGGGGGGGATCGGCCCAGGGGAGCTAAGGATCTCCCGGGGTCTGGGAAGGGCGTCGGTGAAGATCAGAGCTCGGTCACGCCGTAGGGGGCGAGGGCGGACCAGGGGAGCACGAACCGGGCGGTCTTGAGGGGGTCCACCACCTGGCAGATTTGCAAACTTCCCGCGATGCTCAAAAGATAGGCCAGTTCCTGCCAGGGGAGCCCCAGGCGGGGAAAGAGCACCTCGGCGAGTTCTCGCACGGCCTGGTTTGCCGCGTCGTCCAAGGTGGGGGCCGAGGCGATGGCGGCGAGGCCTTCGGGGGTGGCCACCATGGGACCCGCCAGGGAGAGGTCCTTTCGCACCGAAAGCCGTAGCGTCACCCGCCCCGCGATCTCCACCCCCGCCCCGCTGATCTCCCCGTCTCCCATGGCGGCATGGAGGTCTCCCAGGGCGAAGAGGGCCCCCGGCACTGCCACGGGAAAATACACCGTGGCTCCCGGGGCGATGAGGGTGGTGTCCATGTTGCCCCCATGGCTCCCCGGAGTGCCACAGTTCACCGGATCTCCTCCGGGGGCTACGCCGATGACGCCGATCATGGGGCGCACGGGGAGGTTCAGCCGGTCGTCGAAGATCACTCGCCCCCGGCGCACGGGGACGAGGCGGGAGTGGAGGGCGTCGAACTTCGATGCCAGCACGCCGAAGTCGTGTCCCGCCACCAGCACCCCCTGGTCGTCCATGGTGATGGCCTCGATGGTGGCGGCCAGGACGTCGCCGGGTTCCGCCCCCTCGACGAAGATGGGACCCGTGGCGGGGTTTATCCGGTCCCAATCCAGGGATGCCAGGGTGTCCTCCGGGCGCCGGATCTGGTTCTCGAAGCAGTCGCAGGTCTCGATCTCCAGACGGCTGCCGTCCGGTACCCGGAGTCGGGGAGGATGGTGTCGGGAGAACGAATACACCAAACCGCTGGAGTCCACGGAGTACGTCACGGCGCTCATGGGTCCACCTCCTCAAGTGTTACCTCCCCGAGGGGGAGCGTCGGAGGCAACATAGCACAAGGACCTTTCGTTCGTCAATTTATTTCCCCGATAAGTTCCGATATGACAAAAATCATCGGGAGTTTGAAATGCTTTCGGTTCACCGCCCCCCCTTCGCCCCCCCTTCGTGAAGTTTGGCGGGGGGGGGCGGCGTTGGGGCCGTGAGGGGCAATTGACAGGGGGTGCTTTTTTATGATACTGTGATCAAAAGTTTTGCCGCTCTGTGGCGATGCCAGGGCTTTCTTGAAGGGCCTTTGGGCCCCGGGCATCGTCTCGGGCGGGACGAAACGTCATAGTGGGACCTTCCGAGCGTCACGGCCTACCAGGGAATTCCCCTCACGGCGTGCCGCCGCTTAGGGTATGCCCGGAAACGGGCATGCCTCCCGCGTTTGGCAAGGAGGGGAAGATCGTCCGTACCTATCGGGGGCGGCCCTCTTTGTGGGGGCTG